>ENA-OREC01002453-OREC01002453.1-marine-metagenome-genome-assembly--contig:-NODE-2453-length-10242-cov-13.225578_pt1 | contig 10242 bp, 5 predicted proteins | sample MGYA00248626_ERZ508543 | MGnify/ENA primary metagenome ERZ508543 (study PRJEB26211, sample SAMN05518279) | marine metagenome | isolation source: Puget Sound, Washington, USA | host: Bankia setacea...
CCATTTAGTGTGTGACCATGTTTGTTTCTTTCTGTTTTATCAAAATGTTCAAAGCCATTTAGTGTGTGACCATGTTTGTTTCTTTCTGTTTTATCAAAATGTTCAAAGCCATTTAGTGTGTGACCATGTTTATTTCTGTTTTATCAAAGTATGTAAAGCTAATTATGTTGAGATTTTCGGGACTCTAGATTCCCATGGGTGTATTGTATGTACCAGTAGGTTTCAACAAAATAAAAAAGCGTTCAAATAAATGTTCAAAAGTGCTAAAAAAATAACGAACTAAAAATAACGTACTCAAAAATAGTCCACTAAAAAGCGTATTTAAACAAAATAATCTACTATGTTGTCAAAGGCATGTGCACCATTGTTATATAAAAGAAAATGCTTGTAAGTTATGAGTATTAAAATGCCAAATGTAAATGGTGAGTTCATAAAAGATGCACCATACATACACACATTATACAAAAATAAGTTGAGAACATACATATATGAAGATATCAAAACTTGACAGTGAACACTAACTTCTAGAGCAACACATAGTTCTTCATAGAAAAAGCTGGCATTTTTGTTAATTCTCTGATGTATCAAAGTTTTCTTTGAACTTCTAGAAATACACAGTTCTCGTAAATTGGAGGGAGGAAAAGAATCATCTGCATAATTAACCAATGAGTATGCTTTTACTATGCGGAAACAAATATTTCCACGTATGTGTTAAATGTAATAAAATCATATATCACCATCATTATAATATAAAACTGCAACGTGGCAAGTCCCGCTGTCTTAGTTCAAACACAGAAACACGAGATTCATGAACAGATGGTTCGGAAATGTAATAAAAAACAAACATTTAAATAAAATTATATACTTCTACAAAAGAAACAATCCATGATTTATAGTTTGTCTTAGCTATGGTTTCTGGTTGAACACACACGTACATACATAAATCGCCAGTCACAGTTGTAGCGGCTATTAAAGTCAACCATTTTAGTACATGGAAAATTACCGTCTACATCTGGTACTGTCCACGCTGCATTGGAAGATGCTGATATGTAATAACCTATTTTACACGGATGTCAAGCACGATTCCATATTAATTACATGCCAACCTACAAAACACGAGAAACATTCCAATTCAATCACATTCCATTTATAACAACTGAGCATATAATTAAAACACAAATATGAATTACCCATGAATTAACCGACCGGGTCTAGGCTGTGCGCTTAGTCAAAGACACGCACTGCTCATGATTATATGAACAAGAAAAAAATAACAGCATTATTAGAGTTATTATTAAGTGTTAGGCAGAGGTCATTTGGAGTTGGTGGTCTAGCAACAAAACACGTATATATATAAAATTTGAAGGATATTTTCATGCAATAATCCAGCACTATATCCATGCATATACCTCATGAAATCGTCTTTTATTACATGGGCATAATATCTCAAACACTGACCAGTGCTGAAGTTGTAGCCTTACGACAAACCCTCTTCAAATAAAGTTGCCGAAAGATTTTTGTAGACTATATACAATATGTTTCAAAGAATGTTGTTAATGTTTGTTTTAAAACTGGGGAAAATCGACCGAAATGTAGAAATTTCTTTGTAGACAGCAGTATACCAAACATGTAGACATAGTAATGTTGGATAGATGATAGAATAACATAAGTTGGCCTACGACATGTCCTGTCAAACGTGCAATTACAATCGAGTTTCTCTACATCAATCAAAGTAAAAAATCTACTATACATTACATATACACAACCCAGGTCATAAAACGGGACTCATATTCTATACACATGCACATTTTGTTTTACAAATTATACTTTGAAGATGGAACAAAAATGAAGGTATTTGGCGCACAGCATTTAATGAAACATGACATCAATTCAGCAAGGTTCTAATACTGGTTTGTAAAAGCTTGATTACGTTACAGTGCATGCATGTACAACGCAGGTGATCATAACAGTTGAGTATCTTAATTCGACACAACTAGCAATCTATCGCACTCGCATTGTAACGTCCAATTTGATTGGACGTAACGAAAAGATGGGTATAAACAAATCGTCACGGCTTGTAAACAAATGTCGCCATTAAAATATTTGCGAGTATCAAAAACCATATATACCGTCGCATAAAGCAAAGTCGCAAGTCAGGATATCCTATAAAAACAAAAACAAAATAACAGTTCGAGGTCTATCATCAATGTATATATCAGCTTCCAAAATGATTCCAAAATCGAGATCGAATCATGAAAAACAACTACAAGTAGAGCCGGACACAATGATTAGAGCATACAGTATGGTAGATATATTGTGTAACATTGTATTTAAATTCCGTGTAAACCAGGCAACTGTTAGAAATTGATGAAGGAAACCATTCACATTATTACTAAATACACTGCATAGTTAAGCGTTTCCTTACCGAATACTTCATGTACAGAGATTTAAGAAAAGCATGGTTCAACAAGAACACTTCAATAGTTCAACAATTCACCAGATTGAAAAAGGTAACGTAGGCAAACGACAATGTACGGAGGATGACAATACTTGTTCAATCTACTGCAGTTTAAAACCATGTAAGTATATATACACATGTCAATCTCCTACAATATAGTACTAGCCACAATCAAGCAGTATCACCTGTAACACTATTTGTAACGACATGTAAGTGACCATCATTCTACAACAATCGCGCAGCAACGTCGATTTTGATTGGACGACGCGACAATATTTCAAAATTACAAGACAATTATTTCCTACCGAACTTTTCTTGTTACGTCGATTTTGATTTGATTGCGCGACGATATTTGCGACTCATTATATATCGTTATTATGATCAGTAGTATTATTGCGTATACAAGTAATGTGCGTCTTAAATAAAGTTCACAGCTTGCATATCACCTATAATAACATGTAAATAGGTGTACATAACAAAAAGGCAACAGTGATCTTTGGGGACAAAATATGAGACAAATGCCTGACTTAACGAGTAAGAAACAAACTTCATTATTTCTTACAATACAACTTATCACCCACACAAAAAAAAACGTCTACACTTACTATTTTCTAACTACGGCTAAATTGATATAACGACAGATCGTACTTTTACTTAATCTCAGCAAGATAATCCCCAGATCTCTACAAACATGTATATGTATATTGATAAACCAAGACACCATCTTCGACCTCTTTCAACAAACTCGAAACCCATGTACCAGAGTAGACTGCAGTCCCAAGTGTCAGATGCTCTTCCAGTGGTGACAAACTACTCGTCATATATGTACAATGATCTAGAATATGAACTGTCACAATACTGGATGACTACTCCATCATAAAGTGGCAACTATATTCTTCATGATGGTTTAACTGGTAACGATCGGTTATATTTGTACCAGGCTGTCTCGATTAGCCTTTTCATCATTGGCAATTCTGATTCTGTCATAAGTTTACAATCATGTACTGTAACACTAAATGCGGCACTCCATTTTGTTCCTGAAATCTGCATGGTTGGGCCACCGTTGTCTTGTAAGTCCATAACCTGTAAACAAAACTTTGCTACCATATCTTGAGTCTTTACGAAGCTTACGACCTCATTCTGAAAGTCCTCACCAAGTGATTCAACATTGGCATCAAACTTGGCTTTAAAATGGTCATACAGCTTAAAATCAGCGTTATTGTAGTTTTTTAGCAATATTTTGTCACTTTCGCTAAGTCTAAAATCCGGACCGGCCTTCCTAGCATTGAGGGGCACGTAAAGAATGTCCTTTGTGCTCCAGCATAATAAACGTTTCAGAAGAACCAACGACTCGTGGAATCTCTCCATAACCATCACTAACCCATAGTCTGTATCTAACTCTTTGATATACTCATTTAAGTATTGTTCGTCGGTAAACTTGTCTTTAGGAATGCCAAAATCAAAAGACATTCTATTCTTCACATACCCCGTACCGAGTGTGTACTGCGTTGGATTTTGTAGATACCTAGTAACAGGGGAAGTGATCCCGTCTGCACTCACAGCTCTCAATAAACTCTTGTAGAATCCGTAATAGCTTGCAGCAGACACAAAATGACTGGCTGGCTCTCGAAGGATTCCAACATATTCTGTATCATTTGGCAGGATTGACCGGAAAGCCTCTTTGTTATACACCACGTGGTTACACAATATATTATAAGTCTCGTTTTCAGGAAGTGGAACTATTCTGTCTTTGTACAACGTATTTCCGTATCCTAAGTAATTAAATCCATATCCTTCAGATTTACTGGGCAACACAATGTTTAGATCATGCTCTATAGCAAACCTGAGAAATATATTCATAATAGTTGTACTACCCGCCTTATGAACTTTCAGGAAACTGACGTCAAACTTCTTTTCACAAGTCAATGGGTCAGTTGGTGTTGCCCTTGCCACATTTGGAACCGGTTGACTGGTTAATACTTTACTGGTAAACAAAGGGACGTCACCCTTAGTGGTGTAATTTGAAACCAGTACATCCCCCTGCGATAGATAGTCTTTTATTAAGTCACTGGAGTTGTCTGCCTTGATTACTCGACTTCCAGCAATGATAACCCGCTCGTGACTCACTACGGTTAAGCCCCATGGCAGTGTATAATAATGTGTACATAGAAAAGCGCCGAGAAATAGGACAGTACACACTCTGGAAAAGAAAGAAGCGTCATAATTATATCACGTGATATCATCTAATGTTTAAGTCTTATAGTGTATGATACCCAATGAATAACTGGTTTTACTTTTTACGTCATTTGAAACAACGAAGAGACGCAAATGACTCAAAAAAGGACTTGAACGCACGCATTGCTTTGCTAATAAACATTACAACATTTTAAACAGAGAATTACAAACATTTGTTTCCAAGAAGGCAAATAGCTACATAGAAATGTCAAACACAAGTCTTTGGAAATAAGAGAAACGGGGCTGGTTATTTGCATTGATTAAGCCAGTAGTTGATGAATGGTCCAGTAATTGTATAGTTTAATCGATTAACGTGTCTCGTTCTGGTGGAGAATACTTACAGAAACAGTCTGCTTTTGAGTACTTGATTGATCAGTTGCCATGGAATTTCAACCATCTTGATACATTCTACTGGAAAAATTCTTTGTCGTAACTGAAAGTAAACAAGTATAACAAATAATGACTTCTATTTTTCGAACGTGATTTAACAAGTTCGCTTATATATTTTCTATTCTTCCTCAGGGTCAACAACACTAGATGACCAACTACATACGGTAAAACAATCCTGGCAAAACAACTGAGAAAACATGGTAACAACAAGTTATAGGCCACCGAACACGATAAAAAAGTTATATTGTTCAAACACTGATACTGACAACCTTGATGATGTCGTCTATAAAACAAGACAAAATATAAGACAAAAAAATAAAAGAACACTAATACAGTAAATCTCCTTCAACAGTGTTATTCGAACTTCTGCAAAGTACAAGTCAGTAAAAAAAGTCGCAATCAATAGCTCAAATGCGTCCTTAATTTTGTAATCGCCATACAAAGTAAGTTTCTGAATACGGCTAAATACAACCATTTGTAGATGTGTTCTGCTTTCGTCTTATGTTCAATAACATCTATGGAAAATGTAATTAAGTTTTTTTTCCAGAGAACTGTATCAATACTATTGCCATGGAAACAGAATGAAACATTGACGTAAAACGGTATTACCAATCACTGGAGATGATCCTTAAATGCTCAAATAATGAAATATATTAGGTTAGAATGCCCCGAGTTCTATCGCAGAATGTTCGATACAAACGCATGAAAACGTAGAAAGAAGATTACATGTAATACAAAGCAATGACGATGCGACGTTAAAATGATTAGCTAAGTTTGAAATTATAGGGATATTAAGCGTCAATTGAGCACGTGTTTAATCAAAAATGTCGGTTGGATTAATAATTGAATTTGAAACCGTACATAAACCCACCTGCCTGGATCTTTAATACTGACATGGGTGAGGTAGACTGTTTTACCTGATTGTAGAGTGAGTGTCCATATAAATGAGTGTAGGGGCATGTAGGGTAATGTTACATTTGAAAGACTGTCTGATCAAGCGCTAAAGGTAAACGTCAAAGGGAACTAGTAAAATTTCTTTCCATAACTGTAAAGCATAAATTAGATTTGTTTGATAAACTTGTATTGCCGATTCTTAACTATGGGTCAAAAGTATGGGGGTTTGAATGACAGTTCTCAAACAGAAAAGAAATCATTTACAAATTTTGCAAAAAGCTTTTAGGAGTTAGACATCAGACACAAACTAACTGTGTATAGGTAGATATTGGTAGAGTTGTTGATGTTATAAAGTATTGGTTAAAAGTTGTACAACTAGACGATACAAAATATGTTAAAATTGCTGGGGACCTAGCTATAAAGCCAAATAGTACATCATAGGCAAAATCAGTTAGACACTTATCACAGTCAATAGGTTTTAATAATGGTGCTGGAAACGTAAATTTGTTTATTCGTATATTAAAAGAAAGATTAAATGATAATTTTGTACAAAACTGGAACTCAGAATTCATAGGTTATTCGCGTGAAAGAACTTATATACTATTTTTAGACTTTACACTACAAACTTACCTACAACCTTACAACCTTATCACGCTTGAAAAGTCCAGAATTTCATTCTCTCGTTTAAGAATGTCTTCACATAGATTAAAAAGTTGAAACAGGTAGATGGCCAAAACCTGCAACTATTCCATTTAGGATATTGTATGGTCACGTGGTAGTAATGATGCGATGTGATTGGTCCTTTAAAGTTGGGTATATAATACGTTTATTTATTGTACATGTATGTAACTTTGTATACGTATGGACATATTTGTGCAACTGTATTGTGAATAAACTTGTAATGGATATAAATTGGATAAATAATTGACGAACAAGTTTCCCAAAATAGGATGCTGTGAAGTTTTAATACTGTACATGTATTATAGTATAGCATGGACGCAGTTGCCTGGCGTATATAATACTGAACTAAATGGACTAATCATACAGCCTGAAACGCGAACGGGTTGGATTTACCGTTCTATAACCAACTACAATAATACCCACAAACTGAAGCACTAACGCAAGCTAAACTAAAATTTAAAGCATAATTGAATACAGTCTAAATCACTTATCCAGTCGAACAATTAATCTTTACTTTTCAGATAATTGTTACTTTATGGAAAGCTGGTGTTATCTGTTTTTAAAAGACTGTTTGAGATATCAAAATCCGAAATAATTGCTTAAGTTGAACGTTTGTGTAACTGCTTTTGTGAAATGTTACCTCGTGTGTACAAATGTAACTAGCCCCACCACTGGATGCATCTTTAGATACAATTATATTCCCTACGACCTGGTCAAAGCACTCGTGCTATTCACTGGTGTTAAGCGTATTAACGTATTACACGGTATGCAGTAAGGTCCGTCCCAAGCATTACACACCCACCGGGCCCCATTTATAAACTGCGGATATCCTCATTGAGTTTTCCGATTAATTGAGAGAAAAATCGAAATATGAATTACCTCGAGTGGTTTTGAGAGGCAACTTACGAAGTATTGACTCAGTTGTACGGGTTCACCATTGTGTTCGTATGGTCCCGTTATTTACTCAGTTGTAGTATAGGTCCCCCCCCCCCTTTTGTTCGCATCGTCCCGTTTTGAAATCCTACTATTTGTTTATATTTAATTGAAGAAAAAAGCCCGTTTCATTTCGATCGGTGTTAGGCGTTCAAATGAGAGAGTTTGGTCCTATCTTTAACAGACATGTATACGCCGCCTACATCTGTGGTATTTACTTTCCATGGCCAGGCGTGAGTTTTATATCAAGTTATATGTATTTACAACGTAGTCAGACAAAGCCCACTGACCCGATATGTTCCACTTGAGACCTCGATCTGACTTGTAAATCTAGAACACTTGTTTGCCCTCTTTTGAAATGCGTTAACATGTTAATATTGTATTTGATTTGATATATCCTAAATACCCCCATTGTTGATCGTAGATGTGATAAACGAACAAACCAGTACGATTTCATTTAGAACAGAACAGAACAGAACAAATTTTATTTCAAACGTGTACATAGTACATAGTTTTCAACACTGACATATACAACATATAACACAAGTGATAAAGGCAGAAAAGAAAAAAGAAAAAAAGTAGAAAAAAAAGAAGAAAAAAGGTTGTAATAAGTCAATTTGGAGAGTCGAAGTAATAATTTAGAGCACTTACGCATATGATTACATATATATTAAATAAGCATAGACTCATTGATTAAATCCAACATAACTTCATGTTGAGCTATATATTTCTTATTGTACGAGTATTGAATGCTGCTTTTACATTTTAGACCGAACCCTGTTGGAAAATTACTACGCTTAGAACTAACAAGATACCCTCAATTCTTAATAGTGTAACATTAGATATGTGCTGCAGCTGTCTTAATTCTACAACTAATTCGTGGCATTACTTTAGGAAAGCGATTGAATTATATGTGTCAGCTTTTCGTTTGTGTGTGCATGTGTGTGCGTACGTGTGTGCGTGTGTTTGCGTGTGTGTGTGCGTTGTTTTTAGCACACATCTATAAAGACGTTTGTTTCAGTTCACGTGTGCACAGTTCGTCATTGAGCTCCGCCTCTGGAATGACACGATGTGGTCTTAATAGCGAAAGGTTAGATTAGATTAGAGCCAGATTTTTTTCCACTTGTTACACTTTTAATAGAAATAACACTGGTTCAAGCACGGTTGTTCAAAGTTGAGGACCTTAATGAATGTTCAGATCATTGTCAACTGATGTTACATTTAGATTGTTATTATACAGATACTGATGTAAATGTCCAACTGAATGACGGTGTAGATAACATCAGATGCAATGTTGATGAAAAATATATTTTTTGTAATATTGTACACAATTATATACATATGTTTGAAACTATTGTTGATGATTTTGAAAATGATGTTTGTAACACAGATGACTGTATAAATACTTGTTGTATCTTTTGGTTGCAACGTGTATGCTAGGAAAAATAGTGCTAAGTATTAAAGACAAGTACCTTGGTATACTGACGAAAGTAAACGCGCTAAATCTGAATTCTACAAGAATAAACAAACATTTAAATCTAATAACAATGATATAAATAAACGACATTTTTAAGAGAGTAGAAATAATCTATCTAAAGTAAAACGTAAATGTAAATATCTATACAATTTGAAAGAACGTAAAAATATTGCACATTTAAGTAAATATAGTCCAAAAAAGTTTTGGAATTATATAAATACATATAGAACAGGTAAGAGATCAGATGTCTTTTAATGAAAATGAATTCACACAACATTTTGAAAACTTATTTAATGGTGAGAACAAAGGCAATACTCACACTAGTGAACCTTACTCAACTCATGTACAACTAGAAGTTTTAGATAAACCATTTACTGAACATGAGATAATCAAAACAATCACACGTTTGGAGAGAAATAAAAGTAGCGGCTGTCACAAGATACCACCAGACTTCTGTGTTGACTCAAAACAAGAAATAGCTCCATTTTTAGCTAGAATATCTAATAACATTTATGATACTGGTATCTATCCGGAGTCATGGACAAGTGGAATAATAGTACCTATTTTCAAAAAAGGGAGATAAGCGAAATCCAAGTCTCTTATAAATCCAATGGTCAAACTCGTTTCGCTATGTTTAAGAATCAGATTGAATGCATGGTGAGAAACAGAACATGTTTTTAATTATAGTCAATATGGTTTTCAGGACAAAAGAAGTACCGTGGACTGTGCTTTTATTCTGTATAGTATTATCCAAAACATGCTAGCAAGCAATCAAAAGGTTTTATTGTGCTTTTATTGATTTTAAAAAATGTTTTGATTCGATATCAATAAATAACCTAAGGATTAAATTAGTCAAAAGTAAAATAACTTAGGAACATTTGTATTCATGCTATTTACAATCTTTATATCGAGTGTCCTCGTGTGTACGGTTATCACCAGAGGATAAATTATTGGATTACTTCAATGTGGAACTTGGTCTAAAGCAAGGAGATATAAGTGATTCAATTGATTTTAACAATCTAACTGAACGCGACATGACTAGGCTATCCATATTGTTACTGTTATTTGCAGATGATCTGGCTCTATTTACAACGGAGAAACATAGTTTACAAGCACAATTAGACAGTATACACTTATATTCAACTCGTTGGGGATTAACAATTAATGTTGCTAA
>ENA-OREC01002454-OREC01002454.1-marine-metagenome-genome-assembly--contig:-NODE-2454-length-10241-cov-14.664404_pt1 | contig 10241 bp, 5 predicted proteins | sample MGYA00248626_ERZ508543 | MGnify/ENA primary metagenome ERZ508543 (study PRJEB26211, sample SAMN05518279) | marine metagenome | isolation source: Puget Sound, Washington, USA | host: Bankia setacea...
TTCATATTGCTATACAACATGTAGTGCCTCAATCAAGTTTCCTCTCATCTTATATCCATCTAGATACACATTATTAAAGTTAGTATCACTGCTTTTGGGTCTTGGCTTTATACACATACATACTCTTTAACACCACTGAACATATATAGCCTATCAAAACAAAACTAGTGACTAGGATCTTAGCTTGATTTGCTAAATTACCTTGAAGTTTTTCGATAAGTTTTTGTCTTGTTTCGGTACCTTTCCCTGACCAGTCAGCCATCTCGTGTAGATCCTCAGGATTACTACACATCATAAACCTGAAACACACGATCACAAATAATGTTTATCTGTTTCTTCAACTATGTTTTAACTGACATGATAGCTTCAAACCTTTCTAAACGACTACAATACTAAGCCAGTTGAGATCCTTTGCTTAGACAACTTTTCAATGTAAAACAGTCTCCATACCGATGTACAATGTTCAGTCAACATAACTAAAAAAATGTTGTTTACAGATATAAATGAGTTTTCTTCAATTCATGACAGATTGAATGTAATAAAAATACGGTGTCTCTTGGATTGCAGCATATCTGAGCTTCATAGGATGAAATGGGAAAAAACAGTAAACCATGAACTCCACTTACGAGCTAAGTTCATGGACCCTATCTGTGTTGTATTTTAGTGGTGTAAGTTCGTGTCTCAGGCAGTGTAGAGCTTCTAGAACATGACCATCCTCCAGTAACTCCAGGTACTTCTGTTCTAATATCAGAAACTTCATCTCAAGAATACTATCGATCTTGTCAACTAATGACCTCAAATCTTCTAAACTTGCCTCTGCCTGAAGAACAAAATAGATATGGAAGCATGACCAGTCAGTATTTCAAGGATTCAACACATGTAAAATGGGTGATCAAGACCTGCCAACATCTTAAACAAAAATAAATGGTTAAGCTTGGCAACAATAATTATCTCAATTTATGGAACTCTAGAACCTTTCAACATACAGGGTGAATACTTAGATGATGTCTTAAACACTCTCAAACATTCTGAACCAACAACACTCCCAAAAAAGTACATGGTGATGTGGAGGACCTCAGACGGACAACAAAGTTCATCCTTGCGACTGGCCTGACTGTGTGAGAGCGAATAAGAAGAAGAACGAAGAACTTGACTATCATGTGAAATGTTATACTCTGGCAGTAAACCACCATGATTTAAGATACAAGTACATTCAAATTACCTTTATCCATTCCCCACTCATGATATTTGATCTAAACTGTGCTGCTGCTGGGTGCTCGAGCATACATCCTGACTCTTCTATCAATTCATTGGCTGTTTGACTGAAATACAATGGGTTTACACATCAACAAATGACTTTAATGAATCAGATATGAAACACTCACATCGCTGCTATAAAACTGGGTCGTCCTGCTTAAATTTTCAAAATATAGGTTGTCATAGACTAGCACATTCGAGAAATGTACTTTCCCATTTAAGGATGTAGTTCTACGCAGACACACACAATTCTATACTAGATATAACTTCTATTATAAGGGGTAAATATCTACACCTAAAATGTTTAATTAGGTAGTTTTCTAGGTGAAATTGTCAGGGGCGAGTGAAAGAAATTTAACCATGATCAAAGTTCAAACAGATTTAACCGAACTATCCGTAAAAGCTACACTTTGGTAGTATACTTTCTAGTATTTTGTCCGGCAAGAAATTATCTAGAACCTGCCAGTGCCATGCTAGGAAGGGGTTGGAGCCCTTGTACGATTCTTGTATAGTATTGAGGGTTAAGGATACACTGTCAATTTTCTAAATGGGCATACCAGTTTTGTTTGGTGAATGTGTGACTGGCCAACCTAAAATTTGGTAAAGAAATGCATGTCAATATTTACATCCTAAGTCTCCTCTAACAAAGACATGCGACCAGTCTAATTTTCACAAAACATGAAATGACAGTCTATAACTAATGAAGAACATGAGTTGAATGTGATGACTTCTTCAGTGGTACAATCAAATATGGAAAAACACACGTAATAAGGTAATGTCCACTCTACACGTCCAGATGTCAAAGTATTTTCGACGCAATAAAATATCAACAAAGCCAGTGCCCTTAGCCTCAATTTCATTTCAACTTGCTTACTTCAACCCTAATCCTCGTAAATGCTGTCCAATTAAACGTATAATATCCATATCAGATCTTGACATTGTCTTTTGAGGAGATTGTCTGCCCCCCGATTCTCCGTTTAGTGACCCCTCACTGGTCCCATTTTGCTGCGAAACTGATGGTGTATCCACGGTCTCCCCATTGTGCTGCGGTGTGGTGCCATTGGTCTGCATACTGACACAGGTTTTGAGCTTTTTCCGCGGTGGAGGGGTAGCACCACCGCTCTCGGAGTCGGACGAAGATGCCAGTATGTCAGCGCAGGGTTGTAAGGTCGGTGTCTGTCTGGATGGTTAACCCAGATGAAGGAAATGTAAGAAAATTCGACATGTATGCACAGAGCTGTGTCGACTGTCCAATGTTTTCCTTCGTGACGTCACGAGCACCTAACGTGAATGATGGGTAAATAGGACAGATGTTTATATTTGGAAATTAAACCGAGTCAATCCAATATAATAACATTGCATACTCATTTGGAAAGGATTTAACGTTCATTTCTTATGTTATTTGCATGAACTATAAAGAGGACATATATTTGCATACACAGCTGACTAAAATAATTTATTCTGACGTCACAGATTTCGTCTGACATTTGCCACGCCTCCATGTTTACCTTTGTGCACAGTGCACACACATGTATATATAGTTAGTGTGTAAGCAATGCATAATCGTACATTACCAAAAATAGAAGTGAACACGTAATTTTCCACAAATCCGGAGTATAACAAGACATGCTTAGCATCAGTTAACTTCCAACAGTCCCATGAAGCAATTAAGCAATAAACAAGGAAGACAAAAAAATCTAATTAAGATCTATATTTTACTTTAAAATTATTGTTTTATGCCCCTATTTAATATACGTTGATTAAACACTTAATCTCTGTTAACATTGGATTAGCATATACATAATAGTTTGCGGATAATGTACCTTGTAGGTAAAGTTTCTAATTTTACTTGTTTCCATGACAACCAAATAACAGTATTGCACAACAGTTTTAATTTGGTAGTGGTGTTTGCATGTGCTTGATGGTCATGCATACATACAATTTTGTCCAGAAATCGTGTCTACATTTACAAAATCACAAGAGTGCCATGAGTGTAACAGGTTGAACTAATTGGACTAGATTCTTCATCGTTGGTTAGCAGAGCAGGATTGTTCGTCCAAATTGTAGATCAACATAAAAACACCAGTTCAAACAAGAATTGCATATACATGTGTGAGTGCTAACCATTTAGGGTTGCATGGACATTGTTGCATTTCAACGAAACAGAATGGGACGACATGCGCAATTGTAAGCACGTCTGACTAGTAATCAGTGGATGCTTGTCAGGCGCTAGTTTCGAAACCCCATCAAAGGCTCCCTTTGAGCAAGAAACTTTACCTTCGTTACTTAGTGCTGGTTGGTTCCAGGAACTGATATTAGCTTAACTTGTTTCAAAATCAAACTAAAATAAATTTGCAAAAACTCATCTAAATAAACAGAATTGTGGCATTTGAAGTGTGCACTAATCATCGTTTTAACCTTCTCTATTGCACGAATCAGCTGTTTAAGCATAGTCCTGGTCACTAACTCTCCAGGATTCACGTAGTTGAAAATGGATAATTGAGCTGAAATTAATACCTCATCAACTTTATTTGCACAATTTGAAAAGCGATTGGTAAACTAAGTATTATTTTCTTTTCTTTAATGAACCAATTTTAAGTTGGGTCTACTGTGTTGTTAAAACACCAACTATTTCCAGGTATATATCAAAGCCCACAAGAGCATGAGCTATAATTCAAAGAAGGACAACACAGGTATATGTTTCATGTTATACAGAATATTTATTCCTTTAAATGAATTTCATTCATGCACTAAAATTTGGTTGTGAACAATAACAAAGAGGACTATCACAAATATAATTCCATGTACAACAGTGATCCATTAATGTACATGACTGCATGTATGTATGTACAACTGCAAAATACCGTAAATAAGCAAAAAGACATAAACACAAATAAAGATGACAGGTAGGTTGTTAGATAATTAAATGTTAAGGGTAAAGGCTGAGCTTACACAAACAGTGCTACCCAGTGTATTCAAATTCACTGAGTCTGCTGGTAATTGAGGTATAACAGAAAAAATACAACATAAAACAAAAGATCTCTAGTAACTACCAGTATCAGTGCATACTTATGTATCTATCTTCTTGCTAGAATTGTCATGTAGGTTTAGTACGCTATAAATAATAACTGAAATAATGATAAGAAAAGTCTAGTGCCAAGATTAAAGACCGTGACTGTGTTTGTGTAATACATGTATCGTTCTAAACACGGTTCAACACAAGTTTCACATCTCTATCTAAAAGGGCGTTATTTTTCACCAGTATAAAATCATACTTGTTTTACTGCAATACATAGCAATGGAGCAATGTAAACAAGTGCATTGTTATTTATAAGGCACATACTATAGTTATATTAGTGTCTATTGACATGTTATTGAGGATGTGTTTACCCCATACCAATAAAAGTATCACTATGTATTGGGAAATCAGCATTTATTTACCACACAGTTTTTCTCAATTTAGAAAATACACAAAAGTTCCATAATAACAGTAACACAAAGCAACTAAATTGTTCACAAAAGCGACCTCATTGTTAAACTAGGTGTTACATTTGATTATCTGCATTTTGATGTTCTTGTTTAACTAATCTCTGAAAAATGGAGGTTAGTCTGTAGGGAATTTTCAAATAAACAGTAGAAGCATATCACATATTCCCAGAGAAGAGTTATATTTCTAATTATACATTGTGCATTTTATTGACTCATTTACAGGCAATATCAGTGTAGAGTCAAAGTAAAGCATTAGTCCATGACATGTGAGTAGGTAAAAGGATTAAATTACAATTGTTAAACTAACTTTGAATCGTTGCTGTATCGTAATGAAAAGAATTGACTGTGTGAATCATTTACTTTAACCTGGGATATAACAATAACACCAAACAGAACAGAAGAGTATAACAGGGATTTGCTACTGGTATTTGAACACTTTTATCTATGAGATCTGCTTCATTTATTGTAGAGAACCAAGGACTCAAATAATATAAACATTATATACCTTATAGTAAATGAAAATCTCACATCATCAGAACCCCCCATTGTTCATGTAAGTAGTGAGTATGTGGAGTATAATGATGTGCTTTAACCTGGTGTGTATGCAGTCTTATATACAGTCCATGTATAACAAGATTTGTGTTCAATACTATGTACTGTGAAACCATTATAGTTTGAGGTGCATTCATTGATTTCCTTACTATATCCTTCGTACAATGACTCATGCTGAAATCCAGACGTTTATATATCACCATTAGGTTGGAAAACCTAAAAATTGAGTGCTCACCAAAATAATTGATTTCACAGTACATTTCATTTGTACCAACATCATATAGTTCATTAGATAAACCTTATGACATGTTGCTAGACAAATCTGTGGCATTATAAAGCAAATCAAGGCACAATCAGTCTAACAGATTCTACTGAGCTCTATAAATCTCTAGTTCCTACAATCATCAATGTCCTCTTACCCCTTCCACCTATAACCCTGCCTTAAACAAGGAATAACGATTCATTTATAGACTGAGGTCTTAAATAAATAATGAGCAAATCAACAGACAAATATATACATGTACAGGCATTTAAAATGTACACAAATAGTGGTACACATATTTACAATTCTAGAAATATACATAAAATGTTACAGCTATATTTGCAATTGTTTAATTACACCCTTTAGGGACTGCCTTTTGATTCAGATACATGCATAACTTGTTTTCTTTTGTAAATATCTTTGCAAACGTTCATATCACAATCGCAAATCTATCAATATAAACCTAGTGTATATCCCAATATAAACACAAGAAACAATGTACTGCGGAATTGTTAGGACTAATGGAGTACTTATTTTGTGGATCAGTCAATTTTAAGGTCAACCAATATTAGATCTAAGTTATGTTCATGTGTATAACCATATTTCAATATCTATGAATTTTTCCTCATTTCAGTGAAACCAATAAGTTTTATGCGAACAAAATAAATAATTCCACAGCATATCTAAAGCAATACAGACAATAGTAAAATAATGCTGTACAAAGCTACACAGTAAAGCAGTTCCCAAGTAATTGCTGTGCTAAAGAAAGAGGCCCTCAAAAGATGGATTCATATTAATCTTTCCCCATTTTTTCCCCCCAGGTTATATGTAATGAGATATGTAATTATTTTTTAAATTTAAAAGCAAATTGTTAGTACCTGTAGTTGTTTTTAGTATAAACAGTGCTTTTATTCAAAGGAGAATATTTGAATGGATTGACTATTCTTTCAACATTGAGTATTCTTTTCTTTTAGGATTATGTCCCCTTGATGATAAATGCAAATTACAGAATCCCAGATCCAATTATGGATGTTATTAGATTTTGTGTACATATATGAGTTTTAATTATCCATTAACAGGTCAAGGTCATCTTAATGTCAAAGTTCAATGTTTCATTATGCTACTGAAAGGTTTAGCTCCAACAATTATTGATAAAAAGATCAAGGCATATAAAGTTTACATCATTATAACAAATTTCGTGTGTTGCTAGTTACATGTTTTGAAGAGTTTTTTTTTTAAGAGATGACTACAGACTGTACCAAGTGTTACTTGACTAGGTCACATATGACACCTCTCCACACCTCTGCTTTAAACAAACAATATGCAAAAATCTAAGCAACAATACTAACTTTTAAAACTTTTGGCAGCATATTCATTGCAAAGAAAGAGTAACAACATTTCTAGTAACATAATTTAGAAAAGAAACATTACAGAAAACAGTATAGAATAATAGCACAATATTAATTTCACTGTTTTTCAATTTTATTTGTTAAAATTTTGATTATAATGCTATAACATATATAAAGGTGTGTATTAAGTACTAATAAATTTTAACAAAATCAAAATAGCTGCTATTTCTTTTAACAAAAACACAAGTGATAAAAAAACCTATAAATACACATACAACCCAAATATCAATACAGGATTCATTTCTTCTACATTTAACATTGCCCAGTTGTCAATTTTAAACCTATACACATATTGTATCGCATTATTTGTACAATCAAAGGTACATAGGTTTCATAGACTATATACACAATACAAAAAAAAAAGATAATTCATTTTGATGTCTGAATGCAAAATGGTTCTATCGGCTACTCAATATCAGTTAAAACTCTTTTACTTTCCGTTTACTGTCAGCCCTTGATGTGTTTCAATATCAGTTAAAACTCTTTTACTTTCCGTTTACTTTCAGCCCTTGATGTGTTTCAATATCAGTTAAAACCCTTTTACTTTCCGTTTACTTTCAGCCCTTGATGTGTACTGAGCCTTTGAATCTATGCACCTGTGATCATTCCAATTAAGCAAACAACAAACCTTAACTTTTCCGATTCTCATTGTTATTTAGTCAAGCTAGTATTGTATAAGAATTTTGACCTGAAACTACTGAATAAATTACATGGAACAATACATTATTATAAAATAGGGTCAATAGGTGTTACATGTGTATTCAATGAACACGTGTTTTATACTCAGTTGTAATAACACAACAGTCAAATCCACCTATTTTAAAATGTAGCAGTCCGTGTAATGAATTCACGAGTATCTGGTCAATGTTCCAATGCAATATATATTTTAATGACAACAACGTTTAATATATTGCACATTTGTATGCACGATATGTAGAGTAAAAGTACTTTTGCCATTTTCATTCCTGGAAACAACCTGGGTTGATATACTGCATACTATAACTACCCTTACTTTTAGTATATTAAGGAATGGTAATGAAAAGAAATTGAAAACAAACATAAACTATATAACGGCAAAAATCAGTTCCACATATAACGTAATTCTTGTAAGTTTGACAAGTGTTTGAAACCATGTAAACATATCAAATGTACTCATGATTTAGATGAGATGACAGCAAATTTGTGACAAGACATTTAACATGCAATTTGAAATTCTTCTCATTCTGATCTGTTTCTTATTTACTTTCTCCACTCAACTACAAATACCAGTACAACTATTTTCAAGCATTGCTTACGTATAATTGAAAAAAAGCTTATTTTACTTTGAAAAATGTCTCAATGTGACAACACCTTTACAAATGATCAGAAACGTGTAAATGGTTGATTGAGACAATTAAAAAAATGATTAAAGACTTGTACAATATTTCACTAAAACAGACACTTTTCTGAGGATCTATGAGGATCTCATTTCATGGAATCTTTAGAGAAGTTTAGAAGAAGAGAATTCCAGATTGCATGTGACTAACAACAGCTATCAATCTGAGCCTTTATATGTACAGTGTGCCATGTCGACAGGCCCTCTCATCTCCTATATCAGGTTGGAACTCTTCCTGTAGATGAAGTTGATTGACCGATGCTGTTGCCATGGCAATGTCAGGCATAGTGTCACTGAGAGTACTTCTGTTACTACTTAAGGTGGCGCTGCGACTGTTGTCATGGTCACTACTTGGACTGCTGGACGGAGACTGGAAAACAAAGCAGAGAAAATATCAAGAAACCTTTCAACAATAAATAATTTTAAAGCAGTGAAAAAGAAGCAAAAGTATTAGCAACTGCTTTTGGTTAAACATCATTTGACTAACTAAGACATTTAAAGGGACAGGGTGATTCCTATATATGCCTCCAAAACTTTACTTGCAAGGGGTACATGTATAACGATTGGAAATGTTATGCATTTATTATTATCAAATATCAATTTCATCTTTGAAACTTTTATCAGTGTTAGTTGGAGAAACTTGATGCTTTGGTATTTGGGAGGAAATCTTAACCATCTGATGTTGTGACCAAGAAAATATGAAAAGAAAGAGGTTAAAACAGTATGAACAGTGAGTAAAACCTATTATAATGATAATCAGTCTGAACATTAAACTAATACACACACATACCCACACACACAGCTACATCTTACCTCTGTTAATGCTGATTTGAATGATTTAGTGGGTGAAGTAAGTGGAGAGACACATCGTGTTGGTTTTGGCGGCGTGTGTTGTCTACGTGTTCGCATCATGAGTGGTGGACTTGCACTTCTGCGTTGTCGTTCCATTGGAGGGTAACTACGGTCCACATACCCTGACTCTGGTTCATTGTAGTAATACTGAGCATTTTGTAACACTTCCACCGTGGAATCAGGTAGTCCAAACTCTCTCACAACACGTAACTTTATCTGATACATAATAGATGGTCTGTCAATGTAAGATTGGGCAAAAGCACGCTGCACTTGGGGTAAAGATTGAATCTCCTGCTCCCTCTGCACCATTAACTTAAACGTCTCTGCATTAGGCACTGAAATAAGGGTAGGCATTATAAAGACAAAAGTAGCAGCAATTGACAAACCAACAGTTAGATCTTGTTCTACTGTTTGTCAGATAGAACATTTGAAAACTACGTGAAATAAGGCAGTCTAAGACCTGCTAGAAAACTATGAGTTTATAACTAAGCATGTCACTTTGTTTTCTCATACCAATACTGAATATAACAAAATGTAATATTTTTCCGTATTAAAGACTTTTTTCTCTGTACAAAATATCAAAAGAAAAAATGCTACACCTCATTAGCAGTCTTATTTGATAACTTACGGTATTAAATGTTTAGTCCTTCCATTAATGTGGAGCTTACCTAGTATTTAATGTGGATCTCACCTAGTATTTAATGTGGATCTTACCTAGTATTTAATGTGGATCTTACCTAGTATTTAATGTGGAGCTTACCTAGTATTTAATGTGGAGCTTACCTAGTATTTAATGTGGAGCTTACCTAGTATTTAATGGTGAGCTTACCTAGTATTTAATGTGGAGCTTACCAAGTATTTAATGTGAAGTTTACCTAGTATTTTATGTGGAGCTTACCTAATATTTAATGTGGAGCTTACCTAGTATTTTATGTGGAGCTTACCTAGTATTTAATGTGAAGCTTACCTAGTATTTAATGTGAAGCTTACCTAGTATATAATGTGGAGCTTACCTAGTATTTTATGTGGAGCTTACCTAGTATTT
>ENA-OREC01002455-OREC01002455.1-marine-metagenome-genome-assembly--contig:-NODE-2455-length-10238-cov-11.195650_pt1 | contig 10238 bp, 4 predicted proteins | sample MGYA00248626_ERZ508543 | MGnify/ENA primary metagenome ERZ508543 (study PRJEB26211, sample SAMN05518279) | marine metagenome | isolation source: Puget Sound, Washington, USA | host: Bankia setacea...
TACCCAGAAAAGGAAAACATAATGCAAGAACAGTATGTCTCAAATAACGCAAGAACAGTATGTCTCAAATAACGCAATAACAGTATGTCTCATAAAATAACTTACCGGGGCTTGTTCAGTCGTCGGCAGGTTTTCTGAAATAAATAAAAGCAGCCGTTTTAGGAAAAAAATACTCGTGTGCGTGCGCATTCTTTAAACCAAACAAATATATAGGAACACAAATGTTAAATTACTATATTTCCAAGTTAGTTATGCTTCTTAAATTTAAAATAAAAAGTTTCCTAGAAGAACTTAGCTTATCTACAATAATCAACATGAATGCATGAAGATGTTAATAGTAGATACAGTTACCCAATCGTTTGAGTACAGGTTTTACCATTTAATGATATACGGCTGCAACTATAACTTCAGCATTAAAATGAGTATTTTCATGCGGGCTTTCCCTTAATCCGGATCAGCGAATCAGCGGATCAGTACAACCAAATGTCTTTAATTTCATATCGAGAATATTTAAGGGTACACGTTATAAAAGAAAACCACATATAAACCGCGGTTTTTCTAGTCTCTTTCTTTCTAGTAAACTGAAATAGTTTACTGCATAAAAATACGTACATCGTTTTGATGCCAAAAAAGCGACTTAGTGAACACCTGAAATTTCATAAACTTCCCCTACAAATTGAATATAGCTTCTACGAATTGAACAAAACGTCCATACAAGTTCGAACCCAAAGGTCCGAAATATGAAGATGATACATTTGCAAAAGTCAAATGGCGGAGCACAACTTTTGCATTCTACTTGTTAATGTTTTCGGAAATATTTTGCAAGTATTTTAGGCGATTTACCTCCAAACCAAGATCCAGCATGGAATCACCGCATCGTTGAAACTCCCTTTGAGGCAAACATCTTAGTATCCATCAACTGAAAACTAAATCCCTTATAAATAAAGCGCGTATTGTCCAAAATAAAACTATTTAATTAGATTCGGTGGCATTATCTAAAACAAACATTTTTTTCTTCTACATTTCTCCAAGATTTCCTGTTTAAATGGTTCCTGCACTCCGTTCTATACCGTCACAGGGTCTGTTTCTGGCAAGCTAAGGCCTTTTCCCTGGGACGGGCGAAACTAAGACATTCGGATGACCTCGCTTCCAAATCTTCCACACTCACCGACCAATCAGCGAGCGCAAGGAATCCAATAGCAACGGCTTTACATCTTTTCTCCCTGCAACTACAACAGTCTCCCATCTCACTCTTATAGCTATTTCGGTAGAAGTTCTTTAAACTGAGAAAACGCAAGAAACGTGTTTAGGCACCAATATTCACATGCCAAGGTCCCCTTTGTTCCCTTCGCTAGAAATGTGAGGATATTTGCATAATTTGGCAACTTGCTTGATAGAATATTTTATGGAATTTATGTACATGCATAGTTGGAAACACGGAGACCTTTATCTTAAATCTTTCCTTGCCTCCACAGAAAAAAGCACGGTCAGCACTTATGCGAATAGGAATGACTTTACTTAGAAGTTTTATTACATTGTAACCTTTTCTATTTACCATGTAAATGGGCATTTCGACGGACACGTTCTCTAGAGAGGCATCTACGTAATTTAAATTGTCTGAGTTTAAACGTTATTTATCGAGGTAAATCTGGCAATCAACGGGCTACAAATGGCGTCTCAGGCCCTTCGAGTGTCATTGTTGTTTGTTGTATATGTTATGGCATGAGATAACGTCATTTTAAGTTTACGAAGAGAAATTGAAAAACATCATATCGGCATTTTGGCTCAGTAGCCGTCAGCTCTTTTTTACTATTAATGTCTGAAAAATGGTTCGGATTTGCAGACATCACGTGACTCTGATGACGTTTATGTATGACAACCATTTTTTCTATGCAGTTTTTGTTAAATCTACCACGTAACATTGACGACTGAGTATATGCCTGTGTTCCTACATGCACGTTTGATACATATTTGTGACCATCCTGCGTTCATTATTGAAACTTTATTTGTTACGCTCGACTCCATTGACCCCAAATAAGAATCAGTGCAGATTTTTCTGATTCAAATCGCACCATTTTGAGGAAGCACTTTTCAACTTAAAGCTGAACCAGTTTCTGGCAAAAAAAGCAAGTCTAAAGTGCTTGGAGAAGAAGCTGTCATGTTTAATCGTTCAAACGTTGCTCACTATTTGAAGTATTGGAAATATTTGTAAGATCTGCTGAACCACGAAATACAGTTCGACAGAGCAAAGAATGTCTCAGTGTGTCTACATATAAGGGTTTAAACAAATTTTCATTCAGTATAAACTTGTATGAAACGAAACAAGAACAACATTAATAACAGAGTCTTTCACGCGCTGGAACCATTATCAGACAGAGGTTCCTAAACGTGTATATTAAATAAAATGTGTTTTAGATTATTTTAATCAGGTTAAGTATTTTACATATCAGGATGTTCATGTGTAACTCGCATTTAGCGTATTGGGACATTTTAAACGCGTGTACTGTACACATAGATAGTAATTCTTAATAAAAACAAAAAGAGAAGTTTTTTCGTTGTTACGTTATTAAACATATATTTGTAGCAGCTGAAAACAATTAAAACAAGTCTAGTCATCATAAAAAGAATCGTCTCGAGTTTGTGTTTATTTCACAAAGTTTCAAATAGATAAACCATTTTACTAAATATGTTAATTTTTCGAGAAAAAAACAACACGTGTCAATGCTTACATGACGGTTTCAAAATTGCAACCGTAGGACTATAATAACAACTATAGATAATTTTTTATTTTATTTTTTTAAATAACAATAACAATCGTTTTTTTTAATCGTCGTTTTGTGTTTAACGTTATTGAAACTAACTCTGCCACATGTTTTCTTTTTACAACACTTATTCATCGACTATTAACAAGAGCGTGTCCTCAGCCCCGAAAATGAAAGCTAATTGACTAGCCATATTAGAGCTCCCCCCACCCCCCCCCTTTACCATACAGCGAATCTACCCTATTTATCTACCATGGAATGAAATTTGCTATCTATTCTTATTTTCTGGGAAGGCCCTGGTGCGGCTAAAATCGTTAGTATTGACTTTTCTTGCGTTGATTAAGGCCTTATTGTGAAGGAGTTTCTTAGTTAATGCCTACACCGATTGTCACGGAAAGTGTGAAGGCATTAACAATGGATTCGCTCCCTGATTAGTAACAAATGCCATCTGCTGTCCTTTAGAAGTGTTTGGGAGAGAGAGAAAAAAAGAATAACTAACAAACTAACGTAGAGTCAAGACATCGTAGAAGAATAGCTATGGATATTTTGTTGTAACCCAGAAGTTATCCGAATGTTGAAGACGTTTTAACAGCAGTTTAATTGGAGCAAATGTTAGCAATGTGTCAATACAGATCCTAACGATAGAGAGTCTCAAAGCACCCTTATGACCTATTGTGTTTGAACTGTTTTGTCTTTGCCAGAATGTGCTTGTTACTAGAGATCTAAAGATACATATGACATAAGAGATCAAACAATACCATATGCCATGAACAGCATCAATCATTCAAAAGCCAAGCCATCTTAACTAATGTAAATCTTAAATGTGCCTAGTAATAGACAGAGCTATATTTCAGGTGTAAGCTCAAACCGTGGCAATGGTGTCTCAGGTGTACCTCGGAGGTCTGTATACATAGCTGATATTTTTGCAGATGCCTCAACCATATCTTCACACAGCAAAAGTTTTGAGGAGTTGACTTCAACTCTTTTTGAAGAACTTAATAAAATTGACCATTGGTGTGATCTAAACAGTGTGGCAATTAATGTAACAAAGTCTAAAGTCATGTGTGTTACCTATAAACATAACCAAAGTATTAAACCACAGGACTTCTCGCTTAAAAGTTCGACAAATGTACAAAACTATACACTGTGATGCTCCAGATTATCTTACAACATCTTTTACTTTTACATCTGAAATCCATACACGGCTACTTCGGTCTTCCTCAACATATCATTTGTACACACCCAGACCAAGACATGAAATATACCGCCATTCATTTACATATTCAGGGGCTTCTGTCTGGAATTCTCTCCTTGTATCATCCAAAACGCATCAAATGTCAAACAGTTCAAAAGTTTATATTTGAGGTGGTTCAGAAATTCTGCCACATAAAATTGTGTTATGTAATATTCCACAGACTACAGAAACTATACAATGTATACTAAACTGTGAATTCAATGTCATGACCATACTTGTATATCCTATCTGATTTTGTACATGTATACCCGACATTTGCTGCTCAATCACATTGATTTGGTACTGAGACCAAAATACTCATTTATAGTGCATGTTTAAACTTACTTTAAACCAACTTGTAACTAATACATGCATACATTCATTTACTGGAGCATTTTCACTCCGTTTTATCCACTTTTTAAACTATAATTCAAGCATTTTCGAACTTTTGGGTAGTGTATTATGCTTCTAAATTCCAATCAGATATGTTATATTTAGTGAAACTTTGATACTTCTGATTTCTTTTCATATCAACTACTATAGAGTTATACTGTAGATATACTTGTTGTTGGTCAAACTTTAGATATTGGGTCACTTAATAATAATATCTTGTGTTTTGTTGCAATTGTTATTGTTTGAGGTTCATACGGCAGATTAACTACTATTGTTAAGTATGTTCCCTCTCGAAATAAAGTCTATATAAATCCTCGTTAAAAGTCAACAAATCGGTTCAATACGTATTATTTGAGAGTGTATTGTAATTATTTACCTATTTTTAATACCATATAATGTCTACCTTCCAGTATATTTTGGGCGCCACATATTACAAACACAGCATATTAAATAAAAGTGGTGCCTTTTTGAATCAAAAGTTAATCAGAAAAAGGCAAATATGTCCACCCCGCCACACATGGAAACCCATATCGACTATACTAATGTTTAGTGTTGGGGTCGTCATTTGTTACAATATATAATACAATATATAAAACACTATGTTTGTTACACGTTTCCTATCAACACGTTTTTATTAATCTCTTGTAAGCCTTTCGGATAAAAAACCCAATCTATATATAGTTCATATGACATATATACGCATATTTCTAAGTTATATAATTGACAAGATTGATTAAATTTGCGTCTCTAGTTCACTGTTGTCCCTATTATTTTTTGTTTTTGTTTATTTTGATACAACATGAACATTCAACTTGCTTATGTTTTCCTTGCAACTATCAAACCATTTTCTTTATATGTTTCCAAGTAGATTTAGACAGTTTAAACTTGCTATAGCAACAGCATATCTATAGTGACTAATGCATGGACGTAACACGAAATAAAATCAATTAAAACACCGACAAAAATAACAACAACAACACGACAAAACCATTAGGAATATCATCATCATTATCAGAACAACATCATCACCATCAGCAGCAACAACAAGAGCAATAAATCAACACAAAATGACCCCTTGAATCTTTTTCAGTTAAATTAGTACATTAACGACAGCTTTTTTAAACTACAATAACAAACAACGAAACCGACCTCAAATAGTTCACACAGACATGCTACAATTAAAAATTATGTTTGCAACAGTAGGCTGTGATGTGTGTTAATGCGTCGATCGTAAAGATGAGTCGAGACTTAAATTTCTATCCGATATCATCAAACCTTCTCGACAAAATACAAGGAAACAACCACAAAAAGGTAGTGATGTATTTCCTAACCTTTCTTTAATGACAGTTTGTGCGTCCGATGTTTTATTTTTGGGAAATTGCAGGTACGATAAAAGGTGCTTCTATTGCATGCGCTATGTAAAATCGTCACATATTGCAGGTCAAGGCTTTTTTTTGCGAATTTGAATGACGTCACTTTCCCCATAAAACAAACCACTGACACAAAGCTTTCCTTGTGAATTACCGAAAATGTCTCTTGTGACGTCAATGTGGCCCAAAATAAGTTCGCCGTTACATACAAATTTACAACACTTTTAAACCGCATATTACGTATGGTCAGGGTTGTTAGGGCAATAAACGGACTGTTTGGTTCAGATTCTTCCAAAAGCACCAAATTTGGCCCAGAGGTCGACAATGCCATATGATTTACATTTTTGCCGGCCGCCATCCGGTTTGATGTAAATCACAGGTATAAAACGTAAAGGGCTAGACTTCGGGTAATTCTATTAAGATGTTGTTTTAATGATCTGAGGTAAAGTTAGCCCAATGGGCCGCCATCTTGGCAAAATCCAACATGGCCGCCATCCAGTTGGATGTAAATCACAGGTATATACAACTGTAAGGGATAGACTCATAAATGATACACTATTTTAGGGGTTTTCATTGTCGGGGAATTCAATTAAGATGTTGTTTTAATGATCTGAGGTCAAGTTAGACCGTTATTGACACGGTAAATGTATGTTTGTGTGAACCTTGTGTTTTCAATGTCTCGTTGATATCACCAAACTCCTTTCCAATAATTAGCTGTATGTCGCATGCGTTTAACATCTCGTCATTCCACAGAAACAATCGTAACTATATGTATCAACATCTATCAACAAGTGCTAACCAGTTATTCATTTTCTTCTTTACAAGTGACTTCATTACTCCGTCCAGCCTACTTAATTAGTTAGCATAAGTAGCACATTTTTGTCAAGTGTAAAGCACATAATTATCGTCTACCCTTAGTTGGGAGCTCTGCTGCGTTTGCCAAATGGAACCGAGGAAGGCATGCAGGAGAGGGGCATTGTGTCAAATAAGTAAGATCTCCGATGCTTCATTGCTATAAATGCGAATGAACTTCCTCATCACTGTAACGATTAGTCAGTTGACTGATCGCTAAGGCATTGCAGCTACTCTTAAATTCTATATGGCTTCGTATCACAAAATATGCCGGGGTTATTGTTAAGGTTCTCGTGTCAAATGGGCGAACAGAAAGCTTGACAATGAAGCGTGTGCATAGAATAGTCCCATACAACTGATCTTGACCAAGAAAAGGGTATCTCAGCTTCATGCACCCTTGTCATGGAATTTTAGCAAGGTATTGCGCGCGATCCAGTCACCAGTCGAACTAACTCAATGATCTGTGTTATTCACTCATACTCGCCAACAGCGAAGTCTTACCACCCCTTGATGCGTGAGGTGCCAAAGTCAAGGTTGAGGAGTGGAAGACACACATTGCTAGGGTGCTGAAGCAAGGTAAAGGATGACGCCATCAATTGACAATAGGTCGATAAAACTACCTGGCAAAAACGGGTATTAGACACGCTTGTAGTTATGATGGGTAAGCTACACAGTTAAGACAGGATGTATCTCATGATAGGGAAGCTAATCTTTTTTTACTTTGATTGGACCACTATGGGATCGACGTTCCCTAGCCCCACCCCACTTCAACCTCTAGTAAACCATTATTGAGCAAGAGCTGTGGATGTCTCGATGTGTGCAGTCAATGCAAGCTGCGTACTTTATACTACTAGTATAGGTGAAAGCATAAGCCTGATTTCATGTTAGCCTAAACACATCCTCATGTACATGCTAACTTCCTGAAGGCGTTTTTGTGTAGAAATAAGCTAGTGAGTTCAGCCTCGTTGCCAAGGACCAAGCACATCCACAATCCAACAAAGGCCTTCATACACAATTGTTTAGCAATTTGATTTTATAAGAAGCTCGACACTCATCATTGTCATCCACTGTTCAGCATGCATGAGGAAGGACACAACATGCAATCAACTATCAAGGTGGTAAAGCAGCTAGGCAATTCATTCCTTGCTACAATACAAGTCACAATCTTAGATTATTATTAACACAAACTTTCTGATCTCACCTACGGATAAGTAGCTCTCACGCCGGACCCTGTCTTCCTTATTGTTGAGTATGTACATATGCAGCGCCTAGAATGTGTTGTCATATTCATGTATAGCAAGAGATGTAGCGCAGCAGATGTCATTGCAGCAACTATACGACATCAACTTTTCACGACTGGATGCAAGTTGCATTCAATCTTACCAAGCCACACTGTTGCAGCATGTAAAGCGAACGATATAACAGGCTAGTTTCTACTGGCAATATGTTACTTACTCCAGCATTGAATTGCTGACTTCAGTGAGTATGGTACCAGTGCATGCCAACCACTTTGGTCGACACTGAGAAAATCTTCAGTGGCATGAACCATTCTCTCCCACCGTGGCCACATCGGGGTATGTACAAGAAGGTACAAATACCATCTGCTAGTGCCTGATGTATAGCCTTCTGCAATTGTGAAGGCTAGTTCTTTACTAACGATTTGTGATAACCAGTAGCACTTGTTGCTAAAACCAGGGATATCAAGCTAGACCGTGTATATAAAATAGTAATCATTTCTATCCTATGTTGTGATATTGAACATTTAAATGAACACAACGCCATGTAAAGCATTTTGTCACTGCAAATGTCTCCAAACTATGGTTTTATCAAATTGTACATGAGTATTTTGTTATTAACTTTAAAGTGACATTGAAGGCAGGTTGACACAAACATACATTTACCGTGTCAATAAAGGACTAACTTGACCTCAGATCATTAAAACAACATCTTAATTAAATTCCCCGACAATGAAAACCCCTAAAATGCTGTATCATTTATGAGTCTAGCCCTTTAAGTGTTATACCTGTGATGAACATTCAACTGGATGGCGGCCATGTTTGATTTTGCCAAGATTGCGGCTTGTTTTGACCTCCGATCAATAACAAACCATCTTAATTGAATTCCCCGACAATGAAAACCCCTAAAATGTTTATCATTTATGAGTATAGCCCTTTAAGTTGTATACCTGTGATTTACATCCAACTGGAAGGTGGCCATGTTAGATTTTGACAAGATGGCGGTCCCATTGGGCTAACTTGACCTCAGATCATTAAAACAAAATCTGGATTGGCTTCGACGACCCTAAATTGATGTATCATTTATGAGTCTAGCCCTATTAGTTTTTAAACTGCAATTGACATCTCACCCGGATGGCGGTCATTTTGTATTTTGCCAATATGGCGGCCCCGTGAGGCGCCTGTCTTGACGCCCGTCAGAAATCCAAACAGTATGACATGGGCGACCTCTGGGTCAAATTTGGTGCTTTTGGAAGAATCTGAAACCAAATATCCCTACCAGCCCTGACTAGTACCAATTGTAACGTTCAAGATATGTTAGGTGCTGAGACCTTGGTATTAGTTCATACAGTTCACGTTCAAACAGAAATAGATGCGCCAATGTATTAATATAAGCACCTAGATGGTCAACTACAATCATAAACAACAATGTGAGGTCAATTATTAACACTCTATTAAACATATCCCATTAACGATCACAAAAGGTACCCCTTAACTGTTAGCAATATAGCTACTATACGGTAATACAGTCTCTTTTCACAAACGGCGGTGCCACTATTGTTAATAAACACATAGCAACGAAAGTGTCAACCGTCGTCATGGTAAACGTACAAGGTTCATGCATTTTCACCATTAATGAAATCCATAATGATATTCCATTACCATTTTTTTCTGGCGGTATTTTGTGCTATTTAATGCAACGAGTTGTAGTGTGAAAGAACGTGCGACGCCAATCAAGCTTCCGGTGACACGTGTTTCCCCTGCGTCTCTACAACCACCAATTAAGTGTCCATTTAATCGATTTACGGACTTAGGGAGCATAACATCTAAGTTTTAGAGTGGTTTTGATGCTTTTTGTCGCGTGAAACTTGGTAATCTTTGACAGGCACTGTACAACACACGTGCGCTTAAAACGTGCTATTTGTTTAGTAAACGTTTCTGTTTTATAGTTGCGGTTAATTAAGTAAGACCGTTGTAGCTATCGCAGCAAATATTAAACCGTTAAACAAGTACTCAACCGTTTAAGACAAATGGCACCCTCTTTATAAATGTACAAGTTACATAACCGTTTGACGACACTAGCTGTGTAATGTTGATGGTACAAGTTACCTAACCTTTTGACGACTCTAGCTGTGTAAAGTTGATGGTACAATTTACCTAACATTTTGACGACTCTAGCTGTGTAATGTTGATGGTACAATTTACCTAACCTTTTGACGACTCTAGCTGTGTAATGTTGATGGTACAAGTTACCTAACCTTTTGACGACTCTAGCTGTGTAATGTTGATGGTACAATTTACCTAACATTTTGACGACTCTAGCTGTGTAAAGTTGATGGTACAATTTACCTAACATTTTGACGACTCTAGCTGTGTAATGTTGATGGTACAA
>ENA-OREC01002456-OREC01002456.1-marine-metagenome-genome-assembly--contig:-NODE-2456-length-10235-cov-10.931089_pt1 | contig 10235 bp, 6 predicted proteins | sample MGYA00248626_ERZ508543 | MGnify/ENA primary metagenome ERZ508543 (study PRJEB26211, sample SAMN05518279) | marine metagenome | isolation source: Puget Sound, Washington, USA | host: Bankia setacea...
CGACTAAATAATGGCTGATCAGGATATACTAGTAAACATAACTTGCTCTTTGAAAAGGATGCCAGAACAACATATCTGTATACCGTGAATGGGTTTAGGGGGCAGAGTTTACTGAAAAAAGAAACATTGACCTGTATAATTTATGATTTAAAAATAAGTTTAGATACTCTACTAAAGATCGCTATCTCTATTAAGCTGGTCGTGATGTTGTCATAAAAAAGTAGTTTTAATACTTTTTCATTTCAGCTTTTAATTTAAAAGCGTCACTAAGTGTGTAATACTCATGTTTAGCTTTTTCATTCAACTGTGAGACCATGCCAGAATGTTAGGGAAGTAGAAGAAGACTATATAAGAAAAGGACAGCAGTTTTTGTTTACATTGTTATAAACATTGTTTTAGCATAAGTTACGGACACATATTAAAACTGCTTAATGCATACGCCAGGTGCAACGTATGGTGGTAATCTTGGCCATTCCGTATTTAGTTTCATTTCTCAAAGCAAAAAGCTGTACCTCTGACGAGTTTAGTGTATGTTTACTTTGAGGGTTCTATTTTGGATTCTACACCTTTATCTATTAGCATACGGATCGAGTGAAAACAAATCTCGCATCGTATAATGCTGCACCTCCCTTTAAACATACACATGTAATATGTGTCGGTCGGTTTGCAACTTAAGGCAATCTTTGTGTGTCAAGGTATGTTATAACCGGGAAACATTGTCAACTCATCTGCTCTAAACAAATATTTAAACAGTTTAAAAAACTCGGATGTTTATTGCTGCATCGACACCTTTGCAGAAATGAACGCAATAAAGTGATACAAGATCCCGCATCACTTGTTAAATGACTGGACTGAATGGCGCGATACTGACCTTGTGGTTAGTTTTATTTTAACGTAGGCTCCGGTCCCCCAAATAACCGACATTTAATCAAAACTATACGTTTTAGTTTACTGAATCATCTTAAACGGATTTCGGATTCTTTTTTTACATTTACTTTGAACTAAAACGGATCTGTTTCTTTCTGGCAATGTGCAGCACAGAGTCAACGCGACATTGAATTCTTTCAAGCTCATGCTGATCCATTTATATATGTTGACCTAGGAGTCTATGACCCAGTATGTGTTTCCCCCTCGTTAAAACAGAACTGGTGTGCGATTGACTGACTGTATGCAGCTAAATGACTCTCACAACATGGGTGAATACGGACGAATATCAACCGTACCAGTTCACCAAAATAAGTTAAATTGGATGTTGAGTATATTGATTACATGGGCCATACTTAACTAATGTACGTCTCCATGTTCAAGCTTTAGCATCAAATGTGGGTCAGTCGATTGTTTGTTGAATCGTTTCCAATCTACAATAGTCAGGGGTGTAAGGGTAATAAAGGGACTGCTTAATTCAGAATCTTCCAAAAGCACAAACTTTGGCCCATAGGTCGACAATGTCATAGGGTTTACATTTTTGCCGGGCGCCAAGACGGGCGCACGATGGGGCCGCAATTTTGGCAAATCCAACATGCCGCCATCCGGTTGGATGTAAGTCAGAGATATAAAACGTAAAAGGCTAGACTCCTATATGATACACCATTTTAGGGGTTTTCATGGTCAATTAAGATGTTGAATGTAAGCATGTTTTATTCACTCATACTCACCAACAGCGACGGCTGGCCACCCATTGATGTGCGAGGTGCCAATGTCAAGGATGAGGCGTGGAAGACACACAACACTAGGGTGCTGAAAGAGGATGACGCCATCAATTGGTCAGGATATAACTTGATGCAAGCAAGCAACGGGTCAGTAAAACTCCCTGCCAATAACGGGTATAATACACCCTTGTAGTTATGATGGGTAAGACAGGATGTATCTCATGATAGGGCAGTTACTTTTTAACTCTGGTTGGACCACTATGGGATCAACGTTCGTTAGCTCTACCCTACTTCAACCTCTGGTAAGCCATTATTTAGCAAAAGCTGCGGATGTCGCGATTTATACTACAACTTTATACTACTACTAAAGGCGAAAGCGCATGGCTGATTTCATGTCATGGAACACACAACATGGTTGAGCTAGCCTAAACACATCCTCATGTACATGCTGACTTCCTGAAGGGCAATTTTGAAATTTAAAAATAAGCTAGAAAGTTCAGCGTCATCGCCAAGGACCAAGCACATCCACAGTCCAACAAAATCCTCCAGACAAATGGTTTAGATGATTGATTTAATAAAAAGCCCGACAATCATCATTGCCATTCAACTACTCAGTATGAGGAAGGACACAGCTCACAATCAATGTTTCAACTATCTTTCATCAAGGTGGTAAAGCAGCTAGGCAAATCATACCTTGCTACAATACACGTCACGATCTCATATTACTCTTTATACAGAATGTCATGGAACATACCGTTGCTACTTCTTTATCTCAACTGTATACGCAGTATATGTCATTGAAAGATAAGACAAGTACCAGTATCTAGGATTCATGCGATCTGGAACATCGCAGACATGTTTACGTGTCACAATGCTGACTGACCGCTCAATTGTCAAACAGGCCATCGTGGTACATGGTGTGACCCCCACAATCACATATATGTAGCCTCACATACCAAAAACATTGACGCTGTATTGGATATTTATCCAGAGGAAAATATCCCATAAGCGCTCACACATCAACGACAATCGGTATGATGCTCGGATAAGAGTCGGCTGTGGTCGTACTCCAATCACAAAGCGAAATAGCGGCTTCTTGAACAATGAGGAGAAAAAAAAGAAGCTGTTCTCAGCACACACATTTCCAAGGCTGGCATGGGCGGCACACTGCTATTGAGTATATACCATGCTCTCCAACACACATTGTGACCTCAAAACACCTCAGCATTGCAACCATTCAGATGCGAATATTCCTGTTTATAACACATACGACACAATCGGTCTTACAGCAGCCTGTTCCCATTGTTGTCAGAGCTCTGTCCATACCATCTACCAAGTTATTGGCCCGTTAATCCATTTTCACAGTTGCTTGGATGGGGCAAAATCACAGCATAAACAGCATGGACAAGCATACTTGATCTCAACTACGGACAAGTGGCTCTCATGCAGGACCATGGCTTCTTCGTTGTTGAATCTGTACATATGCAGCTCCCATAATGCTTTGTCATATTCATGTATAGCAGGTATCATTGCAGCGTCAGTAAGACATAAACCTTTCATAACAGGATGCAAGTTGCATTCAATCTTACCAAACCACACTGTTCCAGCATGGAAAGCGAGCGCTACAACAGGCAAGTTTATATTGGCAATAGGTAACTTAATCCAGCATCGAGTTCCTGACTTCAATGAGTAGGGCTGACACAAAGATGGTACAAGTGCATGACAACCACTTTGTTCGACTGAGCAACTCTTCAGTGACATGTACCATACTCTCGCACCGTGGCTACATCGGGGGCATGTACAGGAAGGTACAAATGCAACAGTGCTAGTGCCTGATGTACAGCATTCTGCAATTGTGAAGGCTGGTGCTTTAATGGGGGGGCAATTGGGCTAATTTTACCTCGGATCATATAAACAACATCTGTATTGGCTTCCCCGACCCTTATATACCCATAAATTGATATAATTATCATTCATGAGTCTAGCCCTTTTAGTTTTATACCTGTGATTTACATCCAACCGGAAGGCGGCCATTTTGGATTTTGCCAATAAAGTGGCCCCGCGAGGCGCCCGTTTAGGCGCCCGTCAAAAATCCAAACAGCATGACATGGGCGACCTCTGGGCCAAATGGTGCTTTTGGAAGAATCTGAACCAAAATATCCCTAACACCCCTGAATATAAACTAAATTAACAAATGCAAGTTTACGATTCAACATATTAGCATCAACTTGCTGTCTATCGTTTCTTGATTATTTGATCGAATGTATAGACCATAAAAAACAATTGTAAGTTGTTTCTGGCAGACGTAGGTTGTTTAAACACAATGAAGCATTATAAAACATAACATAAACTCTTGTCCAATCCTTAAGTACCTATAGCTTGTTTGGATACATAGCTATCTGCTATATTACACTCTTTAGTTTTTACATACAATTCATGAACTAGGTACTCACACTTTACTAGGAATGCAAAACCACTTCATGCACAATTACAGCAGAACCAATTACATTCATGCAGACTAATTCAGAAAAGCTCTTCACATTACACGTTTAATAGTGTACTTGTTTTGTATGTATTTAAAACAATTATAAAGGGTTCAACAGAACAGTACTTTTCTAAAACGGAGGATTGAATGAAATGCATAAACGAGAAACCAAAACAGCAATGGGTGCAGCGAACAAGAGTAAGACAATTGTTGAGATGATCTGCTTTGACCGCCCACATTACATTCTAACTCTAGTGTAATATGATGTGTTTTCTATATGTATTGGCCATTGGGTTTGGTTTTGACAAACTGTCCCAATAAAATAAAAATGACTTGAGTGGAGTTGAATAACGCGATGATCACTACACTTGACACGTGATTTTCAGCTTGTTTTTGAATTCGTAAAAATTGAATTACATTTGGTTGGTGGATTACATATTCAGTTGCGTCTCTGGAAAATGCTCAAGAAAAGGCCCACCCACCCAATCTCCTGACCATTGACGAAATAATTATCACGACCAGTACACTCATGATTTACTACCATGTCTGTGGTATGATCAAACAGAAATAAACATCCTACAAATTAATGTATCGAACACTGCGCATTTCGACAGCCTTCACTAACAACTTGGACCTTTAGCTTGATATTCCCTAACAGCTCTCATCTAACCGGACACATTATACCCAGAGTTTTCCTGTGTTGGGTAACACGTACTTCAATATGTTCCACCTCCACTTGATACAGACAGTACATTAAGATAAGACCAAGTCCATAGTCAAGTGGTTTGTAATGAGATACAACGTGATCAGGAATGTTATACACACGCAATGACTCGATGTTCATCTATACAACACCGAGAACCATATCGTTAAAACCATGACCTATATAAACCAATGGATGGATGGACGATCGCGATATTTACGTAATTCGTCGGTGCTTTAGACACTAAAGTTAGAAGTTCCTGGAACAGATTACATTGTTATTTGTAAACATAGACTATATACGGAGAAAAAAAACTATAAATGGATTATCAATGTGGATTAGTGATCTTTTTATCAGTCTAAATACGGTTAACAATCAAGCAACCAGAATGACGGTTGTCCCAAAGGTCAAGTGATCTCCCCTTGGGGATGGTATTTGCTACAATCTTCGTGAGAACTCAACGTAGCATTCGAGGTTAAACGTATCGTTAAATTGTCTAACATCTTATACATATGATTTATATTAGGTGATTCAATCAAGTGGCGCTTGTGGTTTTGGGTTACATTTGGCGTCAATGGCTGTTATATACTGTCAATTGAAGCATGTTTTGTTTGGGATTCTGGTTACGCCATACCAGTGACCCTATCATATATTTAGCCACATGACTCCATGTTATAATTAAACGTTGTTGATTTTGAGAGGTTTAGTTACAACAGATCGACGACATTTTTAGCATTTTTTTAATAGAATGGTTCGGATTTAGACAACGTCAGACATTTACAACTTCAAAGTGAAAAGTGAAATGCCAAGGTTTGTGGTTCAGAGATCATAATGTCCAATTTACGTTACTGTAGTGCATCAAATAGCTGTCACAAAAATGTAATATATTTTATTCGAAAAATGAAATGAATATATTTAAACGTATTTGACGGGGGAATAAGAGTTCTAAAAGTAATAAAGCCGACCACATCCCACATTTCACTATGCATTTTTCATCTCTTTGTAAAGCTCGCCCATCTTCATTGTCAAGTATAACAAATTGAATGAAAAGGTATCGTAAACTGTTAAATGTATCCAATGTTGCTTTGGTTGTCGATATTTCAGCATACTCAACAGAAGACGAATATCACGACATACGTGAATAGTTGGCGTCTAAAGGACTTTCTCTGGGTCACTAGAATAATAATATTTACCTGTTTGAAACGTTTGTCCTGTACATATATAAGATGTCTGTTACAATCGATATTACATAGAATCCATGCCAAGAACTATGTGAGTCTCCCAATGAAGGATTAACTCATACGTCGTACGCAAATGCATTTCCTGGTCTCAAACGAACTACCACACCAGATTGACATTTGAGTAGTTTGTTAAATAAGAGTGTAAGGATGAGGTCATGCAATGTGGTACGACGTAGGGGGCGTTTCGTGAACAACCTGATAACATGACTAACCCACAGCAAAGATTGCTCGCCATCTGATACACTAAAGTACAGCTAAGCCATTATTTTTCAACATAAACATTTATGTAGTTCAGCCCAAATTATGGATCACAAAATACCTATCCTTTGATTAACCTCGATGAGAGAATTAAAATATATATCATTGGTCATAAATCAATTACAATATCAATTAACGACATCATTTGTTATTATCGAGACAATAAACATTATTTTAATTACAAGAGACTCTGGAAAAAAGCATGCAATTTGCAGACAAAAACACATAAACACTACTTTACTAATGTGAGTGGGTGGGGTGTTCTCGCTAAGTGGAGGGTTTATAGATTTAAAAAGAGATAAGTGGAAGTATCAGAACGTCGTGATTTAATGGTATAGGAAGTCTATGTGATAAACAGGGTGTCTCGAAACTTAACCACGAATGCTGGGATGGGAGGCTTGTAATAAGAGGGCGGGGTAAAGAATTGAAAAAACAAAACATGTATAAAACACTGGCGCATACACATGGTGGAAAATGATAAAAAAAATGGCATCAAATTATGTTTAGCTGGAACCAATATAACAGAACTGTCCCTGTACTTCACTAGAACATACATGAGAATTTGAGGACCTTATTCACTTAGGTATGTCGTATGATTGCTTTCTTTATATGCTTTACAGGATTGTTTTACCAGAAAAGATGCTTCAAAGATAAAGTAATATAATTATAAATCGGCTTCCGTTACGTTTCGTACGTTAATTTCTAGGCTAACAGACCCGGCTAGAATCACCGGTTTCTACACGCTTATTTTGGCTGTCTGAGACATGGTTGTTATTAAAAACATTACTATTCTTTTGGAGTTAAGGACTGTGGATAAACTTGATACTCGTGACATTGAGTCCACCCACATAATTAAACAACTATCTTTCTCAGCAATTTAGAGAGCCTCTGAAAACAGAAACTTAATGACAAGTCAAATTACAAGACAACGATTAAATGAACTGGACATCTATTTGGAACAACGTTCTTGATTCATACTGCTTCAATAGTTGTAAGGAATTTCAGTGAAAATATTTACCGAACATAGACTTTTTCTCATGGTATACTCAAATGGCATATATAACTTGTGTAGTTGTTATATTGTAACTATTCATCACTCAATTGTTTTTCGATTGTAGTAAAATACAACACTAATGGAGAGTTTGCATTGTTAATTAAAAGTGTGTGTGCCAAATGAGCAGTTAAGTCGCACATACACACTACTAGTTATTGGATCTGTTAATTCAAAACATAAAAAACTATTATAAATACATTTTTGTTTGAAACTAATTTTATGGTTTGGAAATGCAGAATTTAAAAGTATGAAAACTCTGACGTGTTTTTGACAAAGAAAGTCATAAATACCTTGATGCTAAGTTAAATAGCATGTTATTACATAACACATTCGGTTGGCTGATAACATGTACTGCTTTTGTAAGAAGAAGTATAACAATATATGTTTGAAGACGAATAACAAATATGGTTGACTGATAACATGTAATAAGTGTGTAAGCAGTGGTGGATCCCCGACCCCACTTTCTTCTAGGAATGGGGAAATAAAATGTGCCACCTTATAGTTACACACAAAAGAACATATAACATGTATACAACAATAAACGGACAAGTAGATAACAAGTACAGTTACTCATTCAACTCTATACAACACTAATGTGAGAGTAGCGTCCCTTGTGAGCTTACCTGGTTGGTGACGAGATCCAGTAAAGCAGGTTTCAGTACAGCTTCTGTCCCATTCACGTCTTCTCCACCACTTGCCGTCACTTGCTGCCGAAATGACTCTGTAATACGCTCACACGAGCCAGTCATTGTCTTTCCACAGTCGCTAAGAACTTTCATAAACACGAGTTTCTGTTTCAGCGAAAACTCCACGTTATTCGACAACGCCATACTGTGTGGACTCACATATGCCCCTGCAAAGGTCTTTGGACGATTATCTAATGCTGTTGAGCCCATTCTTGCGAATGCCTTTTTGATTAATGTTGCAGTATTTAGAAATATTAATCGTTTGCCCATTATGTTTATCTTGAATATTTTGCCGTAATCCTTCGCCCAGTTTGCGGCTTGTTGATGCACCCGACCACCCTCCAGCTGCAGTAAGTTCCCAATCACTGGGTAACCTTTGGGACCAGGAATAACTCGCTGCATCTGCACTGCCGTCTCCGGGTCCATTTTGGCTTTTGTGGCTGCTTTTAAGTTTTGCATCACGATGTTCACTAGTCAAACGCTACTTCAGATATAAGCTAAAACCGGTTAGTCTCGTTGGAAAATATAATTTTATACCTGCACATGCATTATATTCTACAATACTCCCAGTTCAAACACTATCCTTTTTTTCAAAGTCCAGTAAGAAATTATGTGTACCTCATACAGTATACTGCCTAGTAATACATGTATATATTAAACAGAAAATGAATGATCTTATTCCGTAAGTTACACAGGTCCCTTCAATGTAATTGTTAGATTGTAGCTGCAGTCACAAGTCATTGTTCAGAAACTAGTATACGAGCCACAGTTGTAAGTGAACGTAAAAGCCAGCACTCACTCTGTCCCTTGTCAAAACGTCCCTACAGTTATATACCTCCTTGTACAACCCCTCACATAATTTACATATTCGACAGGTAGTAAACATCGTCCTTGTTCCGACATCCTTCCCTGGCCCCCAAAACAATGAACTGACAGTCGATCTCATTTGCATTTACATTGTCAAAAACCATGTCAGTCGCCGCTGTGAGTTTAATTGCTTGTTAACAACTTACTAAGCATCAACGTCAAGCATTGCAACCTTCAACCACTGTGGATTTAATTATTAGCACGATTTATACGCTGTTCGCAAACCATGTGGATTAGTACCGGAGCATTACACACAGTCTTTTATTAAACGATTAACATCTGGTTTAATAATTTGTTTGAGGTGAAAGAGTATGGTTGAACTTGGAAGTGCATAACACATGTAAATAGGCATATAGAATCTTTGAAATCAGTGGCCGCTATATATGTTCCACATGTTCTTACAAATGCATCAACATGCCCATCAATGACAGGCCTGCGTCGATCTAGTTTTTGGTCGGGCGTTGACTTACAGAAAGCGTTGTTAGACAAGAACAGGTCCGTCGTGCATCTATACAGGACTCAAAACGCATCAAAGACTAGCATGCTAAACCACTCGAAAAACGATTTAAAAGACACTTATTTTCTTATAAGAACATTATATTTGCATGATTGTAAGTTACGATTAGTACGTAGACTATGAAGACACTTGTCTGTTGCAGTTGGTTACACTTTTCTTGGCCAACCGTAACATTATTATGTGTGTTTGATTCTTCTAAAGGGAGACGATGTTTGCCAATCTGGAAACGTTCTACTTATCTACATGGAATTTTGCTGACCCCAGGACATTTGATATAACTCATGTTGTATGACACGTACGTGTTGCAGCGACCCATTGATTGTTTTAATCCAGGGGATCAAGGTTACTCCAAGCGCATGTTTATGTTTTGCTTTACCATGACCTTTGCTTACTACTTTACTTTAAGGACACATCAACAAGCGCCAGTGACGGAAAAAACATATTAAATTAGATGGCATTATTTAGTATTTATGTCTGCATTTATCGGGCAACTGATTATGTTTACAAAAGGGCGCGTGTATATTAGCAAATGACGGCATCGAAGGCCACTTACAATGTTAGAATGCTAGATGCTAGAAGTCGTCACAAAACAGAGACCAACTGATCAGAACCAGATAAGTGCAGCTGGCTTGTTTCAGCGAAAAAGAAAGAGAAGCAGTGTCAACCTATTCGATTTCACGACGAATCAGAGCTTAGACAGGAGTTCAAACATTTTCAACCACGAATGCCTTTTACTGATTGGTTTTAACAGTCTCAACAGTTTGAAATGGACAAA
>ENA-OREC01002457-OREC01002457.1-marine-metagenome-genome-assembly--contig:-NODE-2457-length-10234-cov-11.408388_pt1 | contig 10234 bp, 2 predicted proteins | sample MGYA00248626_ERZ508543 | MGnify/ENA primary metagenome ERZ508543 (study PRJEB26211, sample SAMN05518279) | marine metagenome | isolation source: Puget Sound, Washington, USA | host: Bankia setacea...
ACAACTATACGAAGACAACTATACGAAGACAACTATACGAAGACAACTATACGAAGACAACTATACGAAGACAACTATACGAAACCATAACATTTAAGAATATAACACTTTCCCTTTACTATCACTATGTTAAAACTAACATCTAAGAACTACGGGTAATGTAAGTATGCTCTTGTCTTTTTCAGGTTACCTTGAAGAAGGTCTTCTGGTCACCAACCCAAAGAAACTACGCAAGAACTACTGGAAGTATAAAAACTTCAAAAGCGACGTGTTAAGCATTCTACCAACCGATGTGTGCTTCGTTTTAACAGGACTTGGATATCCAGAGTTTAGGTTTAACAGAATTTTGAAGTTTGGAAGACTTTTGGAATTCTTTGACAGAACCGCTACAAGAACTAGCTTTACCAATATATTTCGCATTATGAATTTGGTCTTGTACATTTTAATTATCATTCACTGGAATGCATGTATATACTTCGCAATATCCCATGCATTTGGATTCGGTTCGGATACGTGGGTGTATCCGAACGATACGCTACCGCAATATAAACCTTTGACGCGGAAGTATATCTACAGCTTCTATTGGTCGACCTTGACCTTGACAACAATTGGGGAAACTCCGCAGCCGTGTAATGACATAGAATACCTCTTTGTTGTCGTGGATTTCCTTATCGGTGTGCTCATTTTCGCTACGATCGTAGGTAACGTCGGTTCCATGATAACCAACATGAACGCAACACGTGCAGAGTTCCAGCAGAAAATGGACTCTGTCAAACAGTACATGGAATTCAGAAAAGTTTCCAAAGATTTGGAGCAAAGAGTTATAAAGTGGTTTGACTATTTATGGATAAATAAACAGTCGCTAAACGAGGAAGAGGTTCTTTCAGCTTTACCTGATAAATTAAAAGCTGAAATTGCAATTCATGTGCACCTTGAGACGTTGAAAAGAGTGGCCTTATTCCAGGACTGTGAACCCGGGTTGTTGGTGGAGTTGGTGCTAAAATTAAAACTGCAAGTGTTTAGTCCAATGGATTATATATGCAGAAAAGGTGATATCGGCAAGGAAATGTATATTGTGAAACGTGGTCAACTTGGTGTCGTGTCAGATGACGGTAAAACAACGTTCGCCACACTCAGTGAAGGAAGCGTGTTCGGTGAGATAAGTATTCTTAATATATGTGGTAATAAGAATGGAAACCGTCGTACGGCTAACATAAGAAGTATTGGATACTCTGACCTGTTTTGTTTATCAAAAGACGACCTCTGGGAAGTAATAAATCAATACCCCGAAGCAAAGAAGATTCTCATTGACAAAGGAAAGAAGATATTAAAGAAGGATAACTTGTTAGATGAAGATCTCATGGAAAAACTGGAACAGCAACAAGAAACTATGGAACAGAAGCTAGAGAGGGTTGAGAACAATCTAGATACCCTTCAAACCAGGTTCGCTCGTCTTCTGGCAGATTTCAATTCAACGCAATTGAGACTCAAGCAACGAATTACGCGCGTGGAAAGAACCCTTCCTAAGGATGCAGACGCCTTATCTACTGCGTCATTTCTAGACACATGACGTCATTAATCCACTAAAACCTTAGAATTGCATTCAAAACGGGTTTGTCGCTTTGGTTCTGGATAGCAGCTTGAACAAGGCTGGAGAACGATAAAGGTAATGGTCAGTATGTTAGAGAGGCGATATTTGCTCGCATGTGGAGGGTATATATTCAAATGAACGGCGCATTTAGCGATGAAAGGTTTAATGAGTGTTGGAGAGTGGAAATAAAAGCACCAAATGCAAAACAAAACGGTAGTTTGTACTACAATAAAACAATGCAACAGTTAGTATGTGTTTGTACCAATGCAGCAGCTTCTTCTAAATGGTAAATGTGTTCACCGTGGTAGTGTACTAGCAAGTTGTTCATAGATTGTATAACATCTCTGCATGATACTTTATTACCACTCTGTATGATATCATAACCATTTTAAGATATGCATGCTTTTAGACAAACTGATTTCAATACGAGTTGTATACATGAACAATACAATACAAAGACGACGCGCGTGTTCTCAAATTAATACGTGTTTATCTTAGCATAGTACTGTTTTGTTTGGACATTATTCTTCTTAGTATAAAACATTTTAACGTCTCATGTACAACACAATACATAAATAACATGTCAGAAAACAGTTTTAAATTGTAAAGACGCAGGGAAAACATTCGTTCTTGACACTCATGTTATGAATAATTTTAACGAATCTTTCAAACCAATTCATTGCGGGGGATGGCGCTCCAAACTTCAGCAACACATTAGTAAGTGCAGTACTTCCTTCCTTTCGCATTTGTCAATGTTAAAGAGAAAATTGAGGAAATTCTGGAAATGGAAAAGCTTCCATGGTAGTGTGGGAAGATCAATACAGCCATCCATGTAAATGTCTTAAAGAATAATATTGTAAATTACACATCAGAAGGATGACAAGTTGACTGATGGACACGGTAGGAGAAAATCGAAGATCGCGTCTAGAAACCTTTGATCTACGTCGACAAAGACGTTTCTCAACACATACCATACATCCTAGTTGGTGTATATTCAGAATGTACACGAACAATCTTTAAGACGGCTTCCGCAGCTGGCTAATTAGTTATTCCAGCAACCAGTGTGTTGGGTTACACTACCACGTAACTTTGTAAGGCAGTCTCTGTGTAACGTCGATTTTAATTGAACCATTACATACGATTTATATCCTCGCAAACGTTAATGGTAGCGCGTTGTCTAAAGACGAATTGCCGCTCGTAAACAACAGAAAATCACAAAAAGGCGACGTCAATGCTTAACAATACTACGGTTAATCGTCACGTTAATGACGTCACATTTATAAATAGTGCGACTATTCGTGTGTACCAATATAATATGCTAAGTGATGACCTTTATATTCCAAGAAGTTTGACTTTTCACAACGTTTGTTTAAAATAATGCATGTGCTTTTTGTATTCCAATTGATCTAAGTTAATTAGAACTTATGTTAGTTGTGAGGAGATGTGGAATCCATGGTGATTTACAAGAAACACAATAATTTTTAGATAGAGTTTGACTGGGTGGGCATAAGATGAAACCAAGATGTGTACAGCTTTGATTAGTGTGAGTTCTTGCGTTAGATTATACAAACTTACAAACACATGAATAGATGTACGTGTAGTGGAAACCTTGAATAAATAAGTCAAATATCATAGCTAACCAAATGCTCGTTCAAACAAAAAAAGTAACTTAATTGTAATCAATTTATTATTTCAAGTTAGTGTGTATTATTCTAAAGAAATGCTGAAATAGCACAATTCAACTCGAACACATAGTAGAACAGGTATGGAGTTAACAGATCAAATAGCAAGATTGCAATGCACATTAACATTGTGTTACCACACAGTTCAGAACTTCAGAAACAGAAAAGCATACTTTAAATAGAAAATAGCATCCATTAGTTTGCATCATCTTTTGCGTGCAGGGAAGGACCCATTTATTCTTCATGTTTGGTCTTAAATCTATAGTAGTTGACTCATCTTTAAATAAGAGTGGTTGTTCTAAATGTTACTGGTGCCCATATTTGCTTCCATGTATGTGTACTAAGATGTGATGCAGGTCTTGCTGCGGGCAGCATAGATTTTGTTAATCGTTGCTTGACTTAACTTTGTCTGGCAGTTTTTATCCATCACTGGTTTATCCATCACTGGTTTATCCATAACTGGTTTATCCATCACTGGTTTCACTCTTGAACTTATTTGAATGTGTACATTATATAGCATGAACTGGGTGTTAAAGGGAGAAACAATGCTATATTGGTGTATGCACGTATGTGCTTACTTTCAGAGGTATGAACAATGAATTAGACACGCCTCTTATTTGCAATATCACCGTTACAATAAACAGAAACGAGGAATAATAAAATTGTACAGTTTGTCTCTGAACGTGTGTGCATTTGTAACGTATGAATGTTAATTGTGTAGATGAAATAATTGTTAGCCAAACATGTCTTTTTTGTAGAAATGTAGCCAATGACATATTGTATAAATGATTGATTTTGTTAAATAAAGAATTGAACTGATGAAAATGAGTTGTGCTTTTAGCTTACATACACAAAACCGTCAGCACGTTTGAACACGTTTGAATGTTCCCACATCCAGCAGTGCACTAGTCTCGCCCATAAAGAACCAATGTACACAAGTCGATTGTTTTACCACAACCAATTTGGGTAAGCTAAAATCATCCTGTCCGCTTAATGTCGGAGCATTCTACTATCGCTTAATGTCGGAGCATTCTACTATCGCTTAATGTCGGAGCATTCTACTATCGCTTAATGTCGGAGCATTCTACTATCGCTTAATGTCGGAACATTCTACTATCACTTAATGTCGGAGCATTCTACTATCGGTTAATGTCGGAGCATTCTACTATCGGTTAATGTCGGAGCATTCTACTATCGGTTAATGTCGGAACATTCTACTATCACTTAATGTCGGAACATTCTACTATCGGTTAACGTGTTCATGAACTATGTATAAAATGACGTCCACACTAGTTCTACACCTGTGTAAAATGCACACTGAATGATGTATCTATTAACACGATAACATACGTAAAGGTAAAGTAATCAGACAATGACAACGTTGCCACCAACTACACCATGACAACCGAGATAAACACAAGTAATTCTAATACGCATGTCCGTTTCCTCATTATCTTGATTAAATATCTGACTAATCACATGAACCTTAGCTATAACACAGGTAAAACAATCATGGTTATAGCTGATGTTAAGTCGGTTACCATGGCAATGAACATACTATAGGGAGACTGAGAGAGAGGCTGACTGCGGGGAGTTGTGAAACGCATGTGATTATAGAATATACTAACTGTAGTCGTGGGTAAGGTCACGATCAAAGAGAAATATATGAAGCAGTGGAGACAAAATCTTAGATAGAAAGCTTTCTCACATATACTCCATAGTTTATTAGCTAAATACATCGGGAAGTATAATGTCCATATGTACTCAACATCAACACTAAGTCATTAAGTGTTGACTCTTTCATTGGCCTAGAGAAAAACATTCCCATGAAATTTGAAAGTCAAAACAAAAGTCACCTAGTACAGTCATAGGGAAAGGAAATAAACAAGTTCACAATAACAACAGTTACTGTACTGACTTACAAAACAGAAAGGTTTGGGTTTGATGAGAGTACTTTGGGTGTGATTAAAGTGTATCATATTGAGCACCTGGCCAAGCTAATGCACTATCCAGCAACGTATGGTTAGTTCTGCATTACTCAAACTAATCTAGTTAATGCAGGTACCAACGTCAAATGCAGTATTGAGAAAACAAATTGAATTGTAAAAACAGTACATATATTTGTTAAAGGGGATCCACTAACTGTACACAATGGCTGAAACACGTTTTATAGACCAAACTGTAGAATTTTCAAATGAAAGAACACAACGTCCCAAAGCTAGTATATGTATATACATTGTACATATCATATTGTTTACATAAACAGCTCTTGTATGTACATATTTACTTCAAGAAACTAAACCGGTCTTAGTTAGTTCATAATGATTCTAATACTCATTCTCTACAAACAAATGACAATCAAAGTGTATAGGCTGTACAATAATGTCCTAAGTGCTTTATCTGACCTTCTGAAGGCAGACGTTCGCTGGAGTTGGTACATTACAGGTAAGGAGTCAGTGCAAAGATGGCCTAACAGGCTTTTTCGTCTGGTACAGTTATCTAAACTTGAAACGCTTGGTTCCTGTGCTCACAATGACAGACCAAAATGCAGTCTTAGATCCATAGTTCCGTAGGTTGGTATTTTATCTTCGACAGACACATTTATACCCAAAACAGAAGATTTATGATATCACAATTTAGCTTACATTTATGGTATGGCGGGACAAAACAGATAAAGGATTGTTTGTGCACATCCAAGTATTGTCCAAATATCTAGTTGCTTATGTAGAGATGAGAGGACTACGAACTCTGTACACTAGTATAAACTATGATGCACATGACTATTCATGTACAGTACAAGTTTATTTATTAGAATAGTGACAATGCAGCTTCCAGAAGGTCACAAGAACTCAACTGCTACATGAACGTGTCTGTGTCTGTTACGAGGAAATCAATCAAAATGATGTTTTCTTCTTACCCAAAAATATAGACTATGTACTTACCCTTGACGTTTTACTTAGAAAAGTCAATCAATATAATTACACTGTGGCTTTAACAGATTACAGAAGACAAATACAATTTACTATGAAATGCCATTGAAAACAACAGGTCGTTGAGTACAGATTTAACTAAGATAATACGAAAATAAAGTACGAAAACAACTAACATGTTGGTTGTCTACACCAGAAATGTTCCTAGCAGACAAAACAGCTACATGTACTTTCGCCACGATGATTTGGTGGGTGTATCCGTATCTAGGCGGATTCCTGGAAATGACATCGCCTTTAATTCACTAAGCAAACAACTTTGACATTATGGGGCAAGGCGTATTAGAAAAAACCACAGCCACAGTTCATCCGAAAATTATTATACGCGACTTCTCTTTCAGGTCGGCATTGGTTCATTTACGTGCTAACTGTCTGAAACAAATTGTGTTTCATTTATCTCCGAAAAAATTACTTCTGTCCCGCACTCATATTTTGATACTATGTTCTTGCATGCGTAAACCGCTGAATGGATGAGAGGGGCAATGTTACTCGTGTCCGATCAATGTATGGTCACATACTCAGTAACACAGTAGTTCGAGGATGGATCTAGAAGTCGGTTCGCAATAGCTGGAAAACAATTATAAGTTGACAAACAATACATATTGAAAGTTTGCATACATATGACCCATTGTATTTGCAATAAGCACACAAAATATTACAATGATATCTATGAGCATACGCGTAACACACATGGTCAACCATCGCCACACGTCACAATTAATTTTACTTGTAACAGCGTCATTATTTTTCACCGTTCCTTCCACCGTGTTGTATGCAGTGTCGAAAGAGAATATAACACTCACTTACATGACAGTACTAGTGTTAAGTAAGCTGGTCTAGTTTCAGACTTTAGAATCCAAAGAGGAAAGGTGCTGTTGTGAGCAATGAACAACTAAATATTTTTCACAAAGCAGTGACATAATAGTTACTATCAAACTAAAAGAAAACAGTAAAATCGTGATCTTAGTATAATGGAGCATGCTGATTATCAAGCAATCGTGAGAACCAAACATATTTGGGTTAATGTTTGTAAGAGCTCAGCAGCTAACTGACTAGAACGCGTGTAAGCTCTGTGTGAAGTAGAAGACATCACACAAAGGCAAGTCATTAGTGAATGTTCATATCAACGTAATTGCAACACTGTTTCAACACAACTCTGTAAGTTACCAGGAATGGTTCAAAATAAAGGAAAATGTATGTATATATCGTTTTTGCTAAAAAGACCAAATACATCAATAATTAGATGTTTCTTTGTTACACAAACACATAATTATGTCTCTCCTGTGCCAGCTATAGTCAAATCAAATTTGACAAAGGCTGGTTGAAAAATGCGGTCTGACATTATCTTAAAATGGTCTGTCACTGTGTCACGTTTGTGAGGGACAGACAAACAGACAGACCACTCGAGCAAAAACAAACAAGTGTTTCCATGTATATGGGAGAAATATCTACGCTAAAAGGCACGCTCTGTATATATATATTATATATGTTACATGTAACACGTTGTCTTTAATGCACACTATCGACATTACTAGACATAATGCCTCTATTAGTTGAAACAATCGCACCGATAAAGTGCTTTATTGATACACGATTGTAAACGGTGTTTGTTTTAGTCGATTTCAAAATAAAAAAGATACAAAAAGAAACAATCTTAATTAAATATTGCGTAGTCCAAACTATTGCACGTAGTTTGATATTGTTTGATGTGTAGAACAATCCAGCAAAATTTCATCAAAATGAATATTTCCCTGTACCTTCCATCATGAAGAGACACATTTCATCTCAGACGTAGACACTTTATGAGATCACATTTCAGCATACAGGTGTGGGAGTCTACGAGGGTTGGATTACGTGTGTGTAAATTGAGATGGACTATAAGTTGTCCACGAACGCCGTGCTATTCAATTGCTGTATTTGTACTGTTGCCTAGATGACACTATAACAGACCTCTTGTAAATGTGCGTTAACTCAAATATTCATCTCTGTAGTTCGGCATATGTATAGGTTGTCAAATCATTTGTTTATACAACTGTATTCGAGTTCGATTGGGAAAGAAGCAATTCCGATTATATTTTCAAATCACTTTCAAATCGTTTCCAGGAACCATCCAGTACCAAGTAATGAAGATAGTGTCTTGCTGTTGGTGTGACCGAGGACCGTTGAATTGGTTTGACAGCCATTTACCGGTTATGAGTCAGACACGATAACCACACGCATTGCACCCTTCTTATATCGTGAAAGACAATACATTACGTTTCCCTAGAGTATGTACATGGAACTCCATAAGACATCATCAACATATAAACAATGTAGGTTAAGCACATGCAGTATTTATCTAAGTTCTAAAGAACATAATACTGAAATGTCAAAATTCCCACATTGCAATTTCTTGTATTGTATTATATACTGTGTGGCATACTTTGGGTGGACGGTCATGTGTGCTTTCTGTTTCTGTAAGACAAGTTCTGTACTGGTTGTAGGAACTCTTCATGTGCTTCAATAACAATACAATGTACAACATACACTGATTCAGCACAGCTTTTATTTGCTTTCTTTGGCAAAATCATTTATCACAGCATTTACAACAAGACTACACTATAAACCAGAGCTTACACGTGCAGACATGCTTCACACAAATGTACACAGTCTTATATGGGAAACATTTAACAAAATTGTCTAGCAAGTTTATTTTGAAAACGAAATTGAAAAGCAACAAAGTCCTTCCCATGATAACAAGAGAAGGTATTGTATTACCATTTTAGTCTAGACAATTCATTTCACTCCATACCAAACAAATGTACGCATGATTCACCAGGTTTTGTCCTCGGCACTCTTCCAACTCATGAATATTCATGTATGCATACATTTGTACAAAAACAACTTATAACCCTGCCCTTTTTGTAGATGGGACAAGATAGTAAAGCAAGAGATTATAGTTATTAAGGATGACCAGAGTAAAACTCAACCAGCTAAATATAGCATACAGACATGACTTAGATGAGTTTTGCATTGATCTTGATAATAGTTAAGCTAGAGATTATTGTGATTTGTCTTTGGTCTGTGGTTAAACCTTGCCTTCTAAGACAGGGTTAGTAACCAGCCATTCTAGTTAAGTCAACATGTTTACTGTAAACTGGGTGAATTTTGCAACAACTATAATTAAAACTATAAGAGTAAGACAGGGAATAAAGAATGTATAACAGTTTACCAGAGAAGGAATTACCCATACCAGTATGTTAGCGATGTAACTACCCATACAAGGGTCCCTAACCAAACAGTGTGCATTATAATTCAAACACAACAAATTTAATTAAATTCAATTATGTAAATTGAATTAGTCGTTAATTTGGCAACACTTTATACTGTATCTAATAGTAAGGTTGCCTGGCTGGCGCAGTGGTAACGCGTTTGCCTCTCACCGCTGTGACCCAAGTTCAATACCCGAGTTGGCGTGCGAGATGGCCATGTGGTCACCAAGTCAGACAGGTGGATTTCCTCCAGATACTCCGGTTTCATTCCACACGGTGCAAACGAGCATGATTAATATAAGTTGTATAACTTGTTTCGTAATCGTTGTAAAATAAATAACGTTTAAACTTCATATCTAATAGTAACAAATGAGTGCACAATATTAGAAGCTGCTGTTATTTGCAGTGAAATGGATTGATCACAGTTAAGTAGGGGTGTACAGTATAAACATTGACCATTATATGACATCTACAGAGAAAATGTACATCAATCATGCTCCATTAATAAATGTACTGCTGATACATGACTATTGATCAATGACGGTTAACATAAAGATAGCAAAGAAACCTTTCAATGAATGGAGCATACACACTCATACAATTAACAAAGAGAAGTTTAAAGATTCATCAAGTTTTTCTCTGTCAAGAGACGATTTTTTTAGTTAAATACAATATCATTGAAACAGTGCTGGGTGCGTTTTGACTAAAGCAATTACCAAAAAT
>ENA-OREC01002458-OREC01002458.1-marine-metagenome-genome-assembly--contig:-NODE-2458-length-10232-cov-14.669719_pt1 | contig 10232 bp, 2 predicted proteins | sample MGYA00248626_ERZ508543 | MGnify/ENA primary metagenome ERZ508543 (study PRJEB26211, sample SAMN05518279) | marine metagenome | isolation source: Puget Sound, Washington, USA | host: Bankia setacea...
AGTATTTCCCTTTTTAATGTTTAGTGCTAAACAAGGGAACTACTGGTACCATTTTTATAACGTCTTTGGTATGACGCAGTCCTTGACAGGGGATTGAACGCGGGACCTCCAAGCCAAGCCAGCACTCTACCACTAGGCTATCGAAGGAGGCGGTGTGCACCTGATTATACTCTTATGTAAATGTAAATATATATGTATGTACTGTTCAAATCTTGTGAATGTTTGCTCAACAAAATCCAACTTTGCCCTTTTGTCTGGAAGTGATGTAACTCATGATAACACAATAACCCAATATGAACTGGTGTGTTTCACAGGTTGTTGGGGTTTTGTTACACCAACCAGGGACTTTAATTAAGACTAGAACAGTTCTAATGCACTGTGACAGAAGCAACTCAGACTATTAAAAATACTGACACTGACATAATTCTGCAACCAAGCAACCAATGTGTTACCAAGATAAGTTCTAACCATGTGATCATTCAATGGGCAGTATGCTGGTAGCTCTTTGACAATATTACATGCATATATGAAGAAATATGGTTAAAAAAGAGGTTGCATTTCTATTGTTTTGTTAATTAGCTATTTGAATTGTATGAACTCTATTTCATTCGAAAAATACAACAACAACAAGAGAATGAGCGGGTTACAATTGACCAAACAAAACAGTGGAAATGTTGTTGAAGGCCATCTTGGTAGTCCATCAATTGATTGAGAGGATCACACACAGAACTGCATAGGGAAGTCACTTACAAAGTCTTGAGATCAGTATTCCAGTTTCAGTCAGAGTAAACTGGATTTAAAGATCTGATCAAAAGAAATCTGATGACAAAATACCATTTTCAGTTTCATTGAATTCTGATAAGTTTGTTATTTAATCAACTCAGTATCATTCACCTCCAGGGCTTCGTTGTGAGTGCTATGTGTTTTCCTATGATGTTAAGGTAAAAAGAGATTCAAGTATATGTATAAAAGGTTCTAGATTTGTCTACAACCGGTAATTTAGAGTCTATATATAGCTGACATGTTTGATATACTAACACTAAACGACTCAGATATCTCGTGTCTAATTATGATAGACCATAGACAGTGTAAAGCTTTCCTTAACTGTATCTAATCAAAGATATTTGTATGTTATTAACTATCATGGAGAGATCAGATTTATCAGGTGTTACAAACTAAACCTTTAACCCTTTGTATCACTTCCAGGAGAAAACTTGATGGACTCAATGAATCACTAGAATAACATTTCATATCTCAACTAACACAGTCATCATTTACTAAGAACTTCTATAAAATGGTTATATATTATTATATCAAGTTCTCAACAGTTTACTGTGATCAAGGTAAAACTTCAAATAAAATCAATAAATATAGATTCTTAAATGAGTTGAAATAACCGGCAGGTTTAAACTTTTGGAACGTTATTAAGCGATCGAGCCTTTGCTGATTATTTCTGGCATTTCTGGAACGATCCTAAAGGTATCTTGAAATGACAATGAGTATAAGATTATTTTTATCCTGTGACTTTCCAATACTTATGGATCAAGCACATGTATATGTAACTTTTTGCATTGATTGTCGTGAGTTATATATAAGCATACATGTATAAACACATTCCTAATGGATATATATTGTATTGAACACTGTGAAGACTGGTCATGTGATTAAAGAATATGCTGCCGGTTTAATTGATTTTCTTTCTTTTAAAACATGCATCTTCAAGGTTATAATTGCGTATTCAGGACCAGCTGTCACTTAAATTGCTTTCCCAACAAGGTAACATGTGGGGTTTGACATAAAAGATTAGAGAATCAATATTTTATTCACGTGAATCTTGTGATTTTTCATCGTTCTCAGGTGCGTTTATGTTAAGCAAACTGAACCATCATCAGTGAACTGCTATGGAACTTCTTCATCTCTGCTAATAGTGTATAAATACCTTAAAAGCCAATGGAAGACAAATTAGTTCACTCCCATATCTATGACATTTTTTCTCATCACAGACTTTCTTTCTTCTGTCTCTCCCTTTTTAAACATAAAGATTGGACGTGTAGTTGACTTTTTTACTAGAATGCTGTCACGACAATGTCAGGGGAGAACTAAAAGCTTTTCAACAACATTCACGACATCACCGGTACAATCTCTCACATGAATTAGCACCATGTAGTTCATCTCAGGTGATAAGTAGCGGATACACATAGATAGTTTAATGAATTTGAGAACGTCTTCCAAGTAATGGTGTCTATACAGGTAAGTATTTCTAATAAACAGTAGTGATTCAAAGCATCAAACTTGCCAACTTCCTCTTCCAAACGGAACTTTTGAAATCTTTCTTCTAAATTACAATTTTCTCAGTTCATTTTCGTTCCACAAATTTGTTGATCATTGATATGGAATATACATATGGTGATTTTTGATAACATTATAATTCAAAACAAACATGAAGATTTAATGTGAGCCTTGCCTCTAAACAAAAATCCTAGGATATCCCGGAAATGATTCATTCATGTTATCTGTGTATAGAATCAGTCTGTTTTATATATTGATGTTCAAAAGTCTAGAATACAGATACAAACTGACATCAGACCCAAAGTATAGATTCATATATTAGATATGTTTTATTCTTTATCCTCCTTGTGAAGTTTAACCTTTCAATGTGTTTGTATGATGTTCTTTTATTAAAGGGGTGGAAAGACCAACCGACCCCTTGTCTGGAACCATCTTTATATTCTTGGTTGACTGTACTGTGTGAATATGACAATGTATTGTGCATTGGTTATGGAATATTCTACAACCAAGTCATCAATTAAACAGAGACTTTTATCAATTAAACAGAGACTTTTTCAACAAGTAGTATATATATATCTATCTATCAAAACCGGGTTAAAAAATCACCAACAAGGATAGGACTCACACCTAACCCAGACGTACTATCAACAGCTACCCTGGCAGGTGATACTGTACATGTATTTCACTTTGATCATCTATAAACAGGCCCAATGACATACTTTTTCTAAAGATCAAATGCTAATGTTAGTTCTAATACTGCAGTCACCAATGATGAAAGAGTGGTTTTTACAAAGAAGTTAAATCTTGTGGAAATTACGAGCTAGCGCATGACTTAACATCTCCTCATTGGGCGACACCTTAAATGTTTCATTGCTCCTAACCAAATGATACTGACATAGTCATAGAACATATAGTCTTATAAAACTCTTTTGTCTGCTATAACTCACCCGACCAATTCAGTCTGTATAAATGCACCAGAATAAATACAGAATCTTCTAAGTATATGATAGTACTTGCTTACAAAAGAAATAAGTAGAAAAAGTGCAACAGAAAAGAAACAATTCATAGAGAAGTTTATACATTGTTTTATATACTGTTGGTAGCTGCAGAGTTACACTAAATGCTTTTTTTATAATATAAAATCCATAAACTGTCTAATACACTTTGATATATTGACTCTAAATCACGTTCATTTACTGTTTCCAGGCCATACTAAATTAAGATACAATGATATACATGTAATTATCTATGCAAATATCCAATAAAATGACTCACCAGTTTTGTTTTTCAATTTTATATCCTTTAAATGAAACTGCAATAACACAAGAAAATCCATTTTGAATAGAAGAATCACAACTTATACAGCCGATTGTCTCACTCCACAGGTTATAATATCACATTCAAAATACAGTGCTACTGCATTTACTGTTACTGGCTATTATTGAGGTAACAATGCATGGAGTTAACAAGTTACACCTTACAAATCCCCGCACACAATAGGTTTATTAGCCCTTCATTGAAACTCAGCTAGATAGCACACAGAGTGGTCGAGCACAGATCTGAGACATTAAGCGTTCAAGCTGCTACAGTGCATGCTTCACGAGATACTACAGGTCCACACAGTGTATAGAGTAATGGAGAGCCTTACATAGTACAAGTATTGGATTCTATAGCAAACTTACCACTGCTACACTTAGTCACTAGTCACAATGTACAATCATCACTCTTTTATATTACAATATTGGAAAAATACTCATATTAAAGCCAATTAAATCTGACAACTTCATACATTTGTAATTTTTGTTTCTACATTTAGATTCGTGTTTGAAAATAAAACATTTCTTTTCTTCAGACAAGAGATAAAATGAAAAAGAAACTTTGTTTCATGCGTAAGTTAAACATTACATTACATGTACTTAACAACAGATTGTTTCAGCTACATGAATACATGTATACAAATAACTTTTAGCACTATATGGAATTAAATTTAGGCAAAAAAACAGAAGAGACAAATTTAGACCCAAACAGATTTCGAAAAACTCAACGGTAAAGGACAGAATTGGATTAAAGATGTCTGATACTTGTGACTCCTATAATGTTGAAATACTTAATTCAATAAGCAAACAAAAGTGAAATCATGGTAAGCAAATCTATCTGTTAAAAACCTTTATTCATTTTATTGAAAACATATTTTAACAAGCCATAATCACTTTTCTGCTAATGGACATGTGATTGTAAATAATGTTTGCTATGTACACATTCATTCTAAAATGTCATGATTCCATATTTACTTATCAAACATACAATGAACTATGTGGAAATGAAATCACTAGCCTCCGATCACGATCACGTAATGTATACCGTATAATCTTATGTTATAATGTTTCTGTATGTACGTGCTTTGTTCAACCCTCATGCTCGCATTCATAACTGTACAGTGATTAAAAACTATCCATGTGGGGTCCATGTATAGTAAGACTCAAGCTAAAGATAACATCTACAAAAGGACCATTCTGCTTATTCAGCTTTGTACTAATATAAAGTCATTGTACACAGACCACCTCAACAAAAGGACCAGTTATTGATGGTCAAAGAGATGTTTTGTTACACTGAGGTTCTATTTAACTTTGTATATCTATACAAATCACACTACACATAGGTATGCTAGCAATGGAAGTGTTATTCATTTAGATAATTACTTCAGATAAATGAGCTACAACAATCCAATCCTAACTAAGAGCAGGCTATCCAACTATTATTTGTCTCCAAGAATGATTTCTACCATCAACAATCATATTCCATTGATTTCTTACAACATTAAATCCAATGCATCAAAATAACCATAATCATGTCCCTTTAGGAGAATTCTTAAATGTCATTGTCTCTTTAGTTACATGGGGCTAGTTGGAAGAAGAGACTAAAGTAGAACGTACAAGAAACCCTGGAGCTTATGTAAGCTGCTTGTTGGAGACTTTCACTGCTGTCTTCCACAGTTAATATAGCAGGAAGCTACATGTACAATCCTCGGGAAATGTGTGTTCTCAAGAAATTGGATCTGAGTGTTGTTACATGCCCTGCAGGATTGAGTATTAAAGTAGTACTTCATTGTGATATCTCAAGCTGATTGCATGTGTTTATAGATCATTGTTCAGGTTGAAAGAATATTGAATTATTGTAACAAAATTATGCAAATCTCTATTAATACATTGCAGTGAAATAAGTAATTTGAAAAAAGCATACTTCTAAAATGCTGTCTCTTTTAAAAATGTTCTGTATTTACTCAAGATCACTATTTCTACACCTTTAGGTCTGGATTTGAGCAAGTCAAAAACTGTGAATGTTATCATTTTATAGCATACATATATTGTTATACCTTTCCCATACCTATTCTACATACTGTAACTTTGCATTGTTCTATTTAAATTTACATCTTGCAAAGTACTTTTACACCATAGCAGACGGCATTATCTTTTCAGCCACAACACTTCTCTCTCAGATTAAAATGGCATTTCTGCTCAAAGTTTCATGATGAAACAATGATAAACTTAATAAGAACTATTACATATAAATTGTTCAGAGCGTTTGTAAACCTATAAAGAAATGGTTGTGGCGTGTTGCATATAACATTATTCAATTATAGGGAAGCTTTATAGAATCAATAACAATCATAAGGGAATCGTTTCATGATGTAATATACGTTGGCAGGTCAGGGAAAAGTGCCGTTGTGGCGATTAAACTGCCCACATAATGTACAGATATAACTGTGGATAAGTAATGGTTGCGTGTGTTTCTGAGCCAATGAGAAGACTAACAGTACAGCTAGATTGTTCAATGGTTCTAACAGATCAAACTGCTATAAAAATGAATGCCAGACAACTGTACAACACAGCATTCGTCCCTAAATCATAAATGGACCAATCTCACAAACTCTGTACCTTGCCATACAATTCCATTACAATATAGCCATACAAAGCCAGAGAGAACTAGTTATTTTCCCTGTATAGGTTACTATGTCAAAACTGCTTCCTTATTCCATTTAAATGCAAATATTATACATATCAAACCAAAAAATGGCAAGAAAACCTGACAGCTCCGAATGTTCAATGCTGGCATAAAAATACTTACGACTATCTTTGCATGACAGTCTAAGTATAAATGAAAACTGCATCCCTGGATGATTAATTGTATTATCCGGCTCACCTTTTAGAAGTGTTATAGCTGAGAGCCTTTCAAAAGAACAGAGATTAAAACATTGCAGTTTCCTATTGTTCTAGTCACAACGTAAAAGACGTCTGCTGCAATTGATGTAGATGTTTATCCTGGTATCAACATCAGGTTCTAAAAAGTTGTTAGACGATGGAAAGAAAGCTTGCCAACCAACGATACTTGGTCTTACACTAAAACCACTATATGGCTCTGGTTTGGGATACAAGTATTTATATATAATGTCTTTTGTTTCCAACCAGCTGCGAATATTCATGTTCCCAGAGTTCTCAATCTAATCAAGCGCACCAGATGTATTACTTTTCTATACCACCACTGTACATCAACCAAAAACACTGCAACACTTTAAAGCACACACACAAATCACAGCTCTATATCAAATAAAAACCTACATGGCTCTGGATAAATTTCATCTTTTTTACCCTTTTTTATGGCGCATGTGTTAAATGATGCAACTGCACGATAGCACACTTTCCAGGAAGGATCATTGGCAGAGTGAATCACAAAAGTTGTTGGGGATTTCCAAGGAACAATGCACGGTTCAAGAGCACTGAGTTGTGTTACTTTATAAAACGGTCAATCACAATAAAACAGGAAGCAAAAGTTAAGTTTAACATATTTCCTAGAAAGTAGTATTCATCGGATTGAAATTTACTTAACAATTGTCATGTTCTGCTTAATCAGATGTTATATCAGTTGAAATTGGCATGATTGTCAATTTGTATTGAAAGATACAACAATGTTATACAAGTGCATGTAATTAGGGTTGCATTATAGATCTACATAATCACATTTTAGGTATTCCTGGAAACAACCTGTACCAGTTTTTTATTTGAAGTTTCTAATTGCGTTACATATGATACATGTAAAGAGCCAACAGCCAATCCTAGACCCTGATTACATTTCTTCTACACTTGCCTTTCTCTTCTCCTATATTCCCCCAGCTCATTTCTTCTGTGCTTTTTCTAATTATCAGACTTGATTGCACTTTGCCAATCACTTTTAACCAATTTGCTTTCACTTATTTCTGTTTTAATTGCTTCAAAATTTAGTTTGTGCAAACAGGTTGCTTTCTGCCAATCAAACCCTTCAAATTTAACTTCTTCAATTTGGTTAATTCTGTTTGCTTTTGGCATTTCATTTCGTTTTTTGGAAATTGCCTAGATCCAAATTTCTTCTCAGCAATTTCTTTTGAAAGGACTGCAGTAAAAGTCATTAAGAAGTCCAGGATTAGTACCACTGACTTTTGCACTTTGTACAGAAACTTTTCCATATTTAAAACAAGTGCAACAACCACTACAGTCATACAATGTATATAGTTCTTAAAAACAAACTAAATCATTTAAATTGAAAGCAAGGCAGTGTAAGAGTTTGCTCCTCTGAGTGGATGAGGAACTATGACACAATATCTACTTTTTTTTATCTAACAGACAAAGAAGACCATACTCCATGTGGGTTCTGGATCATACAATGTATCTGTTAAACAAACCTGCTGTATGTCAAATAAAATGAAAGAGACAAGACCCAGCTTCTAATAAGGAACTACCCCTCCTACCTACAGGGCACCTCACTGGTTTTATTGCTATATTGACATGTTAAGTATCATACAAAGGTGGCCTGTTAAAACTATGGAAATTCTCTCTAGTTATATTGGAATGTTTTACATCTCACATATCAGCGGTCAATGAACCATGACATTGATAAAGTGATTAACAAAATATTCTTCTTTGCTGTCTAATGATACCTTATAATCGCCAGTATATCTAAGACAGGGTTTATAGATTCACGTTCATGTAGTCCAGTTAAATCTAGTGTGATCAAATAGTGGAATAGAACGAATTCCAATCCCCTGTCTTCAGTATCTGTGGTAGCCTCATCATATACAACATGTTACATTGGACAAAACAACATTGAACATGAAATGTGTCCGCAGAATGTGTTTTTTGAGACAACTTTAAGTTTTGAGTCATTGATTATGAGTTTCAGCCAAGATGGTCGATGCTAAGCACAATCACTGGTTTAGATGTCCGGTATATCAAAATTAAAGCTCATTACCCAAGCCACAAAAGGATTACAAACAGTGTCCTTATATTGTTTTAATTCAATATCAAAGGATTACAAATTCACTTTTGCTCTGATGTAAATTTCCTAAAATAATAAAAAATTGAAACAACTGCCATTAAGAATACAGTTAAAAATATTATATCATTATTGAGATTGTCCAGCTAAAACAGACAGACTATCTCCTCGCTTGTCATCAGTGCAATAGCTTTCAACAGTCTCTTCTCTTTTAAATTGTTATAAAGTGCAAAATGACTGTTCAATACCATGCAAGGAGTTTTTAGATTTTAAGCACCATACACTTTTATCATTTTTTATCGTTTGCTCAGGCCAGCCAAAAGGAAGATAGACTGTCCCACCCAACATGTAAAACACCCTCCCAATTCTGGCACTGGAACAGACAATTGAGCAAGTTTCCCTTTAATAACATAATTACAAAAGTTGAACAGCTTAGCATAAAATCCCCAGACACAGAACATAATCTGGTACATTACCTACGTCTCTTGTATATTAGATATATTGCTTGGCTAGGACCGTGTTGCAACACCCCCTTCATATCATTTTAATGTACCTGAACAAAACTCATTATATTAAATTCAAGATATGGAGGTCCTGGCATCTTGAATCTCGAGCACATATCTAGATCAGCTGTTTCCTGGAAACATCTTCCATGTTGTTTTCACAAGACGCACATTTCGCAGACTCTATAGTGCTTGATGGTAACAATAGTTACTCCAAACATTTTTATAGTAAGTGTTATGTTTAAAAAAAAAATGTATCCACCAATTTATTTCAATAGTTTAATGACTGTACGTACTGGTAACTCTGGCATCAGACGTATAAGAAAAATATCTCAAAAACTAGACATGCACACATCGCGACACAGTTGATGGTAACACTTTTTAAAACAGACTAGATTTAAGCAGTTTGTTTTAATGTCTAGAGCAAACAGGTGAGTATAGATGGGTAGTATAAAGTTCACAGTGGTGCAGTCGGAGCACTGCCAGACACATCATTATGTACCTGTACAGGTATTATGATTCATCCTCAAGACAGACATATTACTTTTCCATTTTTGTACTATTAAACTATTAATTGTTGTTTTTGTTGTTGCAGTTCTTGAGAAGTCCATCCCTAAGTCATGTTACCCATGTTGGAGCAAGGATCAAAGTTTGTATTATTATTCATACTCCAGATTAATCAAGTCTATTACTTTTTGGTGTTTGTACTATTAAACTATTAATTGTTGACTTTGTTGTTGAATTTCTATTGAGAAGTCCATCCCTAGGTCATATGTTACGCATTTTGGAGCAAGGATCAAAGTCTGTACTCTATACAGAAGTACAAGAACTCAACTTAACTCCTTTTTATCAAGTCTAAACATAGATAACTCACAAAGGAGCATGTACCTTTGGCAGTTTGATGATTTAACTGACTATAACGAACTTTTACATAACTATTTATCATTGAACTTTTCCTCTATTTCCCTTACATTTTGTATCGATATTCTTTGCTAAATTCAATGTTTACAGTTTTTATTTTTTTATGTTTTGGCTAAATGATTCTTTACAGTTTGGGGAGTTTTCCTAATTTCAAGCACCAGCAACTAGTGCAATTCTTGTGTTTTTATTCAGTCAAATGAATTACAAACATTAATG
>ENA-OREC01002459-OREC01002459.1-marine-metagenome-genome-assembly--contig:-NODE-2459-length-10227-cov-14.890345_pt1 | contig 10227 bp, 6 predicted proteins | sample MGYA00248626_ERZ508543 | MGnify/ENA primary metagenome ERZ508543 (study PRJEB26211, sample SAMN05518279) | marine metagenome | isolation source: Puget Sound, Washington, USA | host: Bankia setacea...
GGGGGGGGGGGGGGGGGGGCTGCTGGTCCCTTTTCCAGGCCCCATGTCATGTTTGACCTTGTATTATGCAATTGTATGATGATGCTGAACGCACATACAGAAAAGGAAAAAGGGAGCAACGCAGACATCAGAGAACTCCCTCAGGGCTCTATCTATCAGTGTTAGAATGAGATAAGGGCCGTTTGAAGACTCCTACAAGTCCAAAGGTCAAAAGTACTGATCATTCAACGCAGCTGTGGGAATAGTGAAAGATTTGTTCTCTGGACTCATATTTATGGAGAGCTACAAGTCATATACACAATTAGTCCATACATCTACTGATAAGCCTTTTTGAAAAGAAAACACACAAAACAACATTAATTACAGTCACTCAGAATTAATTGAGCATTTCATATCTTATGTGACATATGCAGACTGTATATCAAAGTATTTCTATTTGACTTCAACCCAATCGTATGTTTGTTACTTTGCACAATACTACTTATATTCATTGTCTTTGAAGTGCAGACGTTTGAGCTTACTGCTAATTAATTTCACTACATTCATTTCATGTAGTAGTTCCTGAAATAGCTCACTAACACATGAAATGCATCTCTGATATTGCCTGTAAATACACCGCGTAACCCAATCAAAAACTTGTAAAGATTAAGCACTTGCTTAATTAAGTAACACTTTCTTATTAACTAGCATCAGTTGTGAACATTAAATATTATACTATCATGAATGTGTCATCTCTGCTTGATACAGCTCACACTGGGGCCTGGAATGCATTCATGTGTATTGAGACTGGTAATCCACTGCAGTTTATAACAATTAGACAATCAGAACATAATCAGCGGCATCTGTAAACTAAAGATTTCAATTTCTCGGTTGTTTCTCACATACATATCTCTGTGCTGCAGCTATCATTGAGTGTAGATAATGCTAGGAGTAATCAGTTCTCCCACATACATTATGTAACTCACCTTACACTTACTGTTGATACACACAGTGATTATCAAAACTATCAGGGCAATAAACAAGAACAGGTACACGCTAAATCTCTGGTGTTGTCTGTGATTTCCTGAGTAGCAGCAAGCAAAATCTTCTGCCTCACATTCTTGCTGTGTTATTATTTTGCCCCGCTGTGTCTAACAGCAATGCTCTTTTCTCTCTACCTCGTATTTATAGATAAACGTGTCAATCAATCTAAAGCATCAGAAGCCTACAAAATTAGCAAACATGCTACACCTTTGTTAAGTATTGCAGTGGTGTAGCTAGATGCTATGTTGATAGGGGTGGCAGAACTGCTGTATTAATTAACATGCAGTTTGGAATGGAACCACCTGTTTAGAGTTAAGATTTTGACTTCATGCTAAATGTATCAATCAAATGCAAAATCCAATAAAATTGATGGTGGATTTTTTGTATTTATGGATGATGAACAACAAAAAAAGATGGCCCTCCATCACTTATCTGATGTGTGCACTAAAAGGCTAATGTTATAAACATAGACAGTTACTATGCACCTCAAGGTTGTATTTGCTCAGAGTTTACATGTCAATATTACCATTCATCACAAATGCAGTAACTAGTGTGTTGACGGGCAAGTGCACTCCTAACAACTCTTTACGAGCATTTTATTATCAGGTGAGCTAAACTGATAGGTTGGCCTAATCACAAAGATGTTCTTTAATTTTGTTTTTAATAAAGTTGACAAACAGTATCCTAGAGTCACCAGTTTCGACACCCTTAAGCAATCAACAGACATTTGTGCACATCTAATTACTTTTTACTAGTAGAAAATATATCATATTAAATAAACTGTCTTGTTTTCAATCAAAGCATACTTTTTGGGAGGTCAGAGAACATCTTTTTTGTTTAAAATATCGCTGTCAACGAGTGTACGTGTGTCGCCATTATTTATTTTGACAGACACCAGTTTCGACGCCTTTCATTGGCTGTTGAAGAAAACAATTTTTTCACTGTAGTCCAGTGTTCACAGAGTGTACTTTGTATTGTACAAGAAAGACCAAAGATTATCAGCAGTTCATAACTAAAATTTAACAAGGCAAATTCAATATGAGGTCATTTTATTTTAAAATGATTTTAAACAATGTTTCCCAATTAAAACATATTCAATTAACAAAACACATGCATTATTGCATACAAAAAATATACCACGTGTACTATACAACTTAGTGGAATTTTATCATTTTGAGAAAATTTAGTCACATGACTCTTAGTCTTACGTCACCAAATGAAAAATGAATGATAGTTGCTGACATTCTTTTATAAAGTGGAGAATTTTGCTTCGATGTAGTGGGTAACAAAAATTACTCCAAACTGCAATGCATTGGCAAAATCGATTATGTCTTACCTTTGTGTCTTTACATTTGTTTTTCTTGACAGTGTAAAACAATGTTATTTACAAACAAAAAAGCATGCAGTTACGTCATCGGAGCGTGCGCATAGCATTACATGATATAAACAAAAAAGGCGTTGAAATAGGTGAGCGTCAAAACAGGTGTCATGACAATACTGTTGTCTCTGTGTTTGCTTTTCATTCTAGTAACACTTGAGCATGTATATACCATTTTTTTAAGCATCAACAACCACTAATACATGTTTATAGCTGTCTATTAATTCATGCAAAAGCTGCCATGAAACAAACTTAGGTTTCAACTGACCAATTAATCCACACAGCTACCCTATTAATCTTGATGATCTTAAAGAAGTATTAACCAACAGCTACACACCTGTTCATAAAATACACAGGTAAATCTGCAGGAGGAATTTACAGGAATGATTTTTCTCTCCAAGATCTGCACTAAAACATGGTCAATATACAAACATATGAATGTGTATGAATCTGTGATGTAACAGTAAGACAAGAAACACTCCACCTTGACTGCCCCCACCCCTCTCCCTTCCTCCAACAGATATCTAGAAGTGGAAAGGTGTGGCAGAGTTTATCTAATTGAGTTACAACAACTACACCTGAAACTACTGCCTACAAATCTGTTGCTGGATAAGCCTACTCAAGTATTTCACCCCATCAACATCCGTTTATCATAGTCACCTGTCTGTAAGGGTAAGTAAGGTATTTAGATACTAGAGATCAAACCCATACAAGAAACTTATTTATTACATGAGCATGATAAATATTCGTATTTTCCTCTGTGTGTTTGTTTGTGCAAAGGTTATTTATTTGAAATATGATGAAACTTCTAGAGTTAAGTTTCTTGCTCTAAGGATACAAAGAGGGTCATAACTGGGTTTGAACTCCTAGCTGACAACCAATCCATCATGTACTAGTTCTATGTGCTAACCACTGAGCCATGCATACATCACTTTGTTTTTCTACAACTCTCTCGACAATTTAAAGTCAAACTTGCAGAACAAAACCAAAAAGGAAGTACTCTACAAACAAGATATCTAAGTACTCCAACGAAAACGTAAGTGCTTTTTCAAGTATTTTTTCAAACTTTACATTAAATCCAAAGGCTATCAGGTCGTTGAAAGTGATATCTCCAAGGCATAAGTTATTCAATACAACAAGCAATTGAAATTATCTGAGGATGTAAAAATATGATATCCACCAAACAAGTACTTTACAATATGTTTATGATACAAGAAATGTTACATGATAGGTACAATGGCATATAACGGGATCTTGATAGGATGTGCGACTGTTACTGGAGACCTTGTAGCCTCACCGGGGACCACACTAGTTGACAGATCAGAACACATTATTACAGTATAACACTAAATCATATCTAGCCAATCATCCGCTCTAAGGATCATCTTGAACATCTGAGGTATCAACTAAACCTTAACCATCGTCAAAACATTATACAACAATTTACCGACAACAAGCAATAAAGATATCATTAACGGGACAACAAATGTAACACTAATGCTGTCATTATGTGCGGCTGTAATGTCACCACTACTACCAACTTTATCATTCTTGCCTCTGACAACATTCCACTTTTACATAGCTATGTCGTCGCTTTCAGCAGCGGAACTGTCATCATAATTAGCATATTCCTGTCTAATAATAGGTCTATCACCGACTGTTTCAAGTGTCTATCAGAAATGAATTAACCTGTTCACCTAATTACCAGACATCTTTGAGCTATGCTTCTCTTTACTTAGCATGATTAGACGCCCTCCCTCCTCCTCCCCTGTCCCTCTATGGGCCTGAAAACCCAGCAAGAATTAATAATAAAAAAATAGAAAACGCCAATACCAGAACTACATTAGACATAATACAACAGATTGCAGGAACATCGAATCATGCTCCGCTTTCAGGTTAATTATTCCTAGCCTGTGACAATATTATCAATCTTGGGGAAACACTTTAACAGATCACATCAACTCTAGTTCTAAACATAAAACAATAATCAATACATTATATCTCCAACTACTTGCTTGCAACTGTAGGCAGGGAGAGCCTTTTTCTGATATTTGACGAGCTAATAGAGCAATCTAATAGAACCATGATTCACATCTCACCAACTTGTTTTCGTTCCTACTACTAACACTTGGGGACACATCATATCGCATCTAATTTGTCTTGTTGGGCTCTAGCGTATAAACAACCCAGCAAAAGCAAAATAGTCTCTCTGTCGCATGCTTTATCCGTTTTCAAGCAGAAAATCAATGACTATAAAATCCGAGCGAAGAATAGCAAAGAAAGAATCTGTCGCCTATTAAACGTCCCGACAAAGATCATCAAATTGTTCAAGTAGCTCAATCGTGTCATTGTCATTGAATTAAGCAGCTTGAAACAGTTGACAACATGAAGATGGTTAGGCCCTCACAAAGCCAAGGGAGATAATTGAACACACCCGAGGCGATAACATTGTCAAGGACGATTGTTATTGTTATCCAAATGTGATCGGCACAGATTGGGGCTGACTTGAATGATCAGATATCAAACTTTTAGGCCTTACAAACATTTGAAACAATCAGTAACTCCCCACTTTAACAGTACAGGCTTTTCATGAATGGTTTTCTAATTGCTCTTCATTGGATTGGTTGTTTAATGGTAAGAATGTTGAAGTAAATACAGCGGCAGTCATGGGGTGAGGTGGGGTGTTAAATACAGGGGCAGCGTGATGCAGGTGGTGGGTTGGTAAATACAGGGGCAGTCATAGGGTGGGGTAGTAAATACAGGGGCAAAGTGATGCAGGGGGTGGGTCGGTAATACAGGGGCAGTCATGGGGTGGGGTGGGGTGGTAAATACAGGGGCAGAGTGATGGGGGTATATCTGTTAAAACTGAATCCACTGTTATTGATGTTTGGCAGGTATTTGGTTTCAACCCGCTCCTATCAACACTCTTTGGCGTATTAGTTCGGCTGATTAAATGGTAAATACCAAAACTTCTTGTGTTAGAAATTAACCACATAATTGCTGATTAAATCTGGGTTATGTTCAAGATGAAGAGACTAGGGAAAGTACTGGGGAAAGTTTTGTCGAGAAATAAGGATTATATGAGTTTAACAGACACAAAAAGAACATAATAATGTACTGGAATAAACCAGAGAATTTTTTGTACATAATGATGACATGAAAAACAAATAAAATAATGATATAAATAGATGAACAAACACTTTCAAGAATGCTTACAAAATAAATTAGGTAACAGTTAAATAATCTATGTATTTAAACTAAATATAATAAATCATCTTTCATTGAGCAATTTTCCAAAAAGAACTGTTGTTAAATTTATGATCTTTGCACGTGGAAAACAGGGGGAGGGGGTGAGCATGGTTATTAACATATGATATATGGAAACTTGCAACCAGAGTTAACCCTAATTTAACTTAAAAGAAGCAAGAGGTCTATTAATATAGGATTTATTGAATTGTGCGAGTAAAGTGTTTACCCTAAGTCAGCTGATGGTTGAAAACAATTTGTAGGGATACGATAAGTTAGATAAGGTGATGGATGGAGTCAGATAGGTCGTTTACCTCACCAACTATTTCGTTTCAGGCAAAAACTCTATATTTTCAGTTGGCTTGTCCAAACAACACTCGTCATCCTTTTTACCAGGTGGAAACATGTAGAGGTTGTGAGTTATGATACACATGTACATTGGTCCAAATTCAGTACAACCTCTCCATTACAACAATGCTTATTCAGTGACCACTCCTCTTAGAAGACCATGTGTCAATGGAAATTAGTACAAGTGACCAAAACCTTTACAGATACTGATGATGACGACAACGTTTATGATGACAGCTTAGCTAACAAATAGGTGTATACATATTTAGATAACGTGACAAATTCACAAGCACATTATTAACATGAACCAACCTAACGCTCGAGATTCTAACAGCTATACCTTCAGACCTAAATAAAGACTTATTCAACGTTGTATACTTGTTCACATGTAGTTTACGTCTTATCGTCTGCTGTCCTCCGCTCAAGTTTTCATTCAAAAATACTTTCATTGACCAACTCTCTCTTGATGCGTTTATAAGCCCTCCAATTGACTTGATACGTTTGGTTGATATGGTTACAAGTGGAGAGGGTCGGTGTTATCAGATTTCTGTGTTTTCAAACATACAGCACCCTCCTTTGCCCTCGCCACCCCAAAGTGTAATTGATGTAGCAACCTAGACGTATTAATTTATCAACACACACTGATACTTCGCAGGTAAAGCCCCGGATCATGGTGTAGAACTGTAGATATAGTACGGATAGGGTAGGTAGTTCCGATACTTCGTCAAGTTTAACCGTACAAGATAAAACAAGTGATGGTTCGGTATGTACCCGTCTATTAAGGCTCTTAGGGGTGGGTTAAATGATATACATGATTTGTGGCTCCTGGTTTAACAGCCCGACTTATTGTTATTTGAAGAGTCCGATAAAACGGCTTCAATTTTGTAGGGTGGGGGTAGTGTGTAGGGTGGGGTGTTTTACAAATGCGTGGTCCAGGGCTCTCTGCTTCGGACAAAAAAAATTGACAGGTCAGCGAGAGGTGAGGGGTTAAACTGCTAGTGGGAGTTCAGAAAGGCATTAAAACATGTATATTGTGTCTGTCAGCCCCTTTTCAGAGCACACTAAAGGGCTGAGAGTTTAGAAAGGGGTTTTAAGGTATGCACGCAGATTGACATACGGAGCTCGTCTTTCATCAATATTTTAAACTGTTATTTCAAAAGTGGTAGGGTCGAATGTCAACTACTTTCAGACAAGGTCTTCAATATGCACAAGATGTGAATTTCCATCATGTTTGGGAACTAACCATGACAGCAATGCTATTAAACGGGCGGTTGTCATTGTAAAGGAGTTCTGTATTGTTTACATGTTTAGTAGTTTATGTACATGTATATGTATTGCGTTATTTAGCCACTGATGTTCCTATCACATATTTATCCATGATTGTTCCTAATATCATCGTTGTATATATATATATAGCCACACGCGTTCCTCAATGCTTCTATATTAAGCACTGATTTAGCCAGTGTGTCCCTTATGTCATTGTTTAGCAGCCTTTTAAAACCGCATCGAAAACGACGCAACACTGTAAAAAAAATTTTTTATTTACTCTATGTCAACTAGGTGTCTTTATTGGTGGGTCAACTACGAGTACTTCTGAGGATCTGTTACAAATGTTTAAATGCTTGCACTTGATCGGTGAGAGGGTGAAACTAAGGGAGAGAGTGAGAACCCAAGTTCTACAGCGACTCCAGTTGAGTTCTCAGCTTGCAGATTGTAACACAGCGTAACAACATTAACGAGCTTCTTCGAAAGAGTTATGTTGTGAACTTTTGATTTCCGGGAAAATTTAGCAGGGGGAACGCACCATGCAAATCCGATTATCAGACAGTCTGGTGAATAGTCATACGACAAAAGGGTAGCGAAACTTTTAAAACAACAAACCAGGTAGATTCGTTTTGAATAGCTTCAACACAAGAAGGTTGTATAGCAACGTAGCCAGTCATAAGATTGTTTACACATAGTGACACCACTCCGGCATGTACATGTTTGCTGTGGAAACTAGTAGAGATTATTGTTTGCAGACTGTGGACTTAATGAACTCATAGACAAAGAGTTAAGTGAAAGTGTCCCCCATTAAATGATTGCTTCTTTATTCAAATACTTCATAAAATCTATCCTGTGCCCGCTGTTGTGCTTGTAACCTACCCAGCTTATGTTCACCTTTATGTAAACTCCCACCTTACAATACACCTAAACATCTACCGTCTTAAAGTCAGTAAACAAACTAGCACAAATGTTTAACAATTTGTCGGGTTATAGAAAATCAAAGATAATTTGGATAATACATTTATACATTTAATGTTTATTCAGGAGTTTAAGTACGGAGCGTTGAGAAGAAAAACTTCGGGTCGATGGGGTAAACAATTGTTCTCTTGGCAGTTCTCCAATTGTATATATTACAGCCCGGTAGACGAGTCCTCCACCACTAATAACATTAAATATTGAAAATTATACACTCTCCCTATTTTAGCTGGGATCTACAATAAGATATAAACCTGATGGTGATAAACACAGAAACAAATATCGCCAATACCAAACACCTCAGTCTGTTATTCACCGCTATGTTTGCATGCCAAGGAGTGTTACAGGGTATCATTTCATTACCGGCCTTGTTCAACTAGCTTCTCTCGCCGCTAGTTTCGTGAGTATTTTTATGCGGTCTATCTCTGATTAATTACATTATTCACCCTTTAAATTAACGCATGTTTTGTTTGGCTTCATGGCGGATTCCGTCAATAGAACAATGACTTGCTAGCTCGTCTTTACACTTATGAAAACGAGAACGGTCCAACTGAGACACTACTGGCAGTCAATCACGATAAAGAGCATACCGTTGAAGATAATCTTGTTAAACTAACTCATGATTACCTCGATTAACATGTAAATAAAAACAGCAGGAGAAAGCATACATTGAACAATACAATCATTTCAAGCGTTTACTACCAGGATAAAATGGATGTTAAACTGTTTATTTAACACGATATTAATAATAGCCGTTAACATTAATAGATCCCGCTAGATTATACACATTTGAGAACCTATCCAAACGTGATGATATACACAATTAATGGACTGTTTTCAGACCCTCGATAATATCGCACAGATTGAAACAAAAAAAGACAGCTTTAGTTGCAGTTTAGTAAGGACAGCAATTGTGTGAGGAATGCCATGTGAGTACATAAGGTAGACAAATTAACCTGTTCAGGGAGGTTGTCCAGGGTAGCGTGCTGGGCGATCTACCGTCTCCAGTCTTGTTCGCGAAGCACCCTTCGATAAAACCTCATGCAGTGAAAAAGATCATACGATAACGAGTAGACTCTTGTGACAATAATTAATCGAGCTAACTGAAACGGTTGCACAAGATTTGTTTTTGTGTGTGAAACTTGACACCAAAAACTCAGAAGTGATTCATGCATTCACCCATGGATGGCTCAATGTAACACTGTGTCAACTTGTTGTGATTTCAGTATGAGTTACGACCTTGGTGTGCCGATTTCATTGACACACGTGACAGGTCACATGCATTGAGAACAATATATGTAGCACACTGGGTATTTAGACGATAGTTTAAATAAAACCACACCAATTCCTGAACGAAAAGGAGGTATATTGGATGTTGCTAATTTATCTTTTAACATTCAGGAATGCGTCAGTCATTACGGTATAAATATCCAATTTCAGATAAATGATGGAGTTAGTCAGGGCGTAATACATCAGGCTTAATCATTAAAACCTTTAACAGCACTTTTCATTGAAAGTTCGTCCCACATTATTTGGTATATAATCTTAATTTGTCTATACAAACTATATTGAATTCTTATCAAAAGCCGCGGTGTATTCGGGGGTATGTTTATACTATTTGATCTTCTTATACAACGCTGTTAACTTTCACAAAAGAAAGGCTTTATCACGATTCATGTAAAATCAAGATTATCATGTTTAAAATGTTATCAATTTTCATCGAATACCAGTTTGAAATCAGCTAACAGCTATTGGGTTTATTGAGGGAGCGAGAGAGAAAACCAATACTTACTTATAGGTTAGATTTACACTTAACCACGACTTAATCGGTATACACATACAGTATATCAATTATCTCTATTGCAATCGGTTAACGGATGAAATATGTCAGTCATGTCTGTTTCAACCATTTTTACGTACACAATATATCAATTATCTCTATTGCAATCGGTTAACGGATGAAATATGTCAGTCATGTCTGTTTCAACCAT
>ENA-OREC01002460-OREC01002460.1-marine-metagenome-genome-assembly--contig:-NODE-2460-length-10227-cov-13.983645_pt1 | contig 10227 bp, 6 predicted proteins | sample MGYA00248626_ERZ508543 | MGnify/ENA primary metagenome ERZ508543 (study PRJEB26211, sample SAMN05518279) | marine metagenome | isolation source: Puget Sound, Washington, USA | host: Bankia setacea...
CATGTCTATTCATGAACTAGGTTCATGTCTATTCATGAACTAGGTTCATGAACTACTTCATGAAAATTTCGCAGGGGATGGGCCTTCCAGTTGGATCTAAGGCAAGGAAGATGGCTTTCAGTAAGCTTCAAAATGAGGGAAACTTCCAACACAATTGTAAGGTATGTGGTTTTAGATACATTCATGAAGGAAAATGTAGTAGTGTTTTAGGTTACTGTAGAAACTGGGCAGTTCCAGGGGGAAAAAGTTTTGAAGGGTGGGCAATAGGATGTGGGGGTCAAACGGCAGCTGAAGCTTCACACACTTGTTCACTATCACAAGTGCTACAATCTGGTGAGGGGCCATAACTCTGTCATGCATATTTCAATGAGTTATAGCCCTTAACAGACAAGTGCTCGCATCCGCTTGCGGTGCTCTTGTAGATAGAAGCAAAAACTTGCCACCTGAAAAATAATACACAAATCTACATCATTGGTCAAGTTTGTTTTGTTGTGACAACATAGTGCACTGAAATATTTTGACTTATCTTTCTTACTTTCTATAAATTCATATTAAATAGTTTTATCCATTATCAAACTAGTAAAATTGATTTGATTTTATTTAGTTGACCAGGGGCTGTGATAATAAGCACATTTAGGCAATCTATGATAGTTGTTTTCTTTATTTCTCAGCTAAACCCTATCTTGTTAGAATTCATTAAAATAACGTTTTAGAGATGATCCTTATGCATACCTACAGTATAGGGTTTGGCTGAGAAAATATTGGATAGAAGATGTAATTATTATCTGGAGCTCTTTGTTCAGAAAATCATTCCTTTTAGTGTGAGGAAGGCTTTATTTGGTACATGAGGTTTTGCCTACAAACTTTTAGACCAGGTGGTAATTTAAGTACAGTCAAACCTATACTACCGACCACCTGGTATAAACGACTCCCTGGTGTAAGCGACCTCATTGAATTCCCCCTGATGTATTTCATTCATAAATAGACCTGCAATAAGTGAGATCCTGCTGTCCGCGACCAACGGACACTAAAATCCTTTCCATTTTAATAAAAACCAACAGTTAAGCGATCATAAAACTACCAGTCAAAATCACAAAAAGTGGCAACAACTTCTTTAATTTGGCGACAATTTATTTTTTCTCAATATATTCTTTCAAATGATATAAGCGACGCTCTAGTTGTGTAAATATTACATAAGCGACCAGTCTGGTTATCAGTTTGGCCCACGCTGCGATGCACTAGACATCCAGTCATGCACGTGCGTCCTTCACCTGGATGACATGTTGAGTAGATAATTGCCGAATATATTGCTTAAGGGGAGGATAAGTGTAATTGACAATATGATCAGAAAACAATCAACTGTTTGTAGTTACGGGTTTGTTGAAAATTAATAAGGCCGAATTAAGCTGGAACGTTTTGTTTTTTTTCCGGAAATTTACTTTCACTTTCGTAATTATATGCACTGTGTCACGGTTGATGAACTTGTGCGTCAAATCACATTTAGACTGTTTCATCATTTGTTTCTATATTTGTCGAGCAAAAAATCATGCCAGTCAGCTAAACTGGCTCAGTTTCTTAATCATCTACTCTACATTGTAAATACTGACCACGATTCCAAAAAAATAATGTCTACATATATTTCTAGTCTGCCATCATCAAGTCTTTTTGATGATATGACTTGTGACAACAGATAAGTCCAAATGATAAATACTTTCATTGGGACAGAAAAAGATCTGTGACTTTTTTTTAGCAAAAAGTAGTGAACATACAAAGTAACAATCAAGTTTGTGATTATATGTTTTATATATCTACTTACACTTTAGTAAATAAATATGATTAATATTGAAATAAAATATAGAATTCTTCAATACCAAGACATGTATAATGTAGTATACATAAGACACAAAAAACCGAAACATACATTTGTACCTCAATAAGAGACCACCTGCCTTAAGAGACCACTTTCATCATTTCCTTTGGGTGGTCTCTTAATACAAGTTTGACTGTACTTGCTACTTGAAAAAAAGTTAATTTCTTACTCTGGTATAAGTATCTTTATTATTATAAAATGTTTGTAGACAAAATTACTTCTTAAAGCGGGCACATGGTCTTACTAAAACTGCTACTGCAGGTATTACTGGTAACATAATTGCAATTTCATGGAATAAGAGTATACCATTTAAACTTTAGCTGTTATGATTTAGATATGTGTAAGATTGCCCTGCTATTGGATTTGCAACCCCCAAAGAGTGTTGACAAAGATCAGTTGCTGCATTGAAAATGCATTATCTGACCAGGGTCTACTGTTTGTAAGGCAAATCAATTATCAGAGTACCTATCTGAAAAGTTGCAGTGTAGACCTTGATCAGATGCCGTGTTTTTAATGCAGCTGCTGATCGGGTTTACAATGTTGCATTTCCTGTGGTTAAAAACACATATTGGGGCTCAATTATGTAGACTCGATGTAATGAAGCATATTTCCATTCATCCCAGGTATTGAAACAAGGACAAGGAACACTTATTGTTTACAGACGGCCAAAAGAATCACAAAAACCATGGCAGTATATTCCATGCGAACACTGCCTGATGTTTATTCATGACAAGGGACTGTCCACACATATGAAGACATGTGGATTTGCTACAGAAAATAGCTGCAGCAAAAACTACCTCCGCAATGGTTTGATCATGATACAGCCATTTTTGACTCACAGATGTCAAGAGGACAAAACATTAGAGCGTGAACTGAAACAAATTATACATAACATGCGTGAGACGACTAAATACCCTGATCTTAAAAGAACATGTGAAAATGATACCTTGATTAAGGAATTTGGATTAACACTTTTGCTAAAGATTGGGCCAAAGGAAGAACAAAGACGAAAACATGAGAACAACATTTCAACAAAGTTGAGAGCTGTTGCAAGGTTAGTTAAAGAATTAAACAAAGAGAAGGTGTTCCCACTGCCTCTCAGTGATTTTTTAACTCCCTCAGCATTCAAGACCGTTGTCAATACTGTCAATGAGATGTCCAGAGCAGCAGGCTCACCAAATCTTGCCTTGACTTTAGGCCATTATTTGAAGCAGATGGCCTTCTTAAAACGGAGTATTGCCCTTGACGAAAACAATGCAAGTAAACGTTCTGAGGCCAAGTATTTCCTAGAAAAGTATGCTGCTCTATGGAATGCCCAAGTTGCCAGTGGGGCGTGCCGCACCATGAAGCTGAGAAAGATGAACAAGCCTGATGACATTCCTCTAACTGAGGACTTGGAAAAGCTAAAAGAACATGTTGTAGGTGGCATCAGTAATGCCATGCAAATAGTACGGCCTTCTTTGCATGAATATGCTGACTTTGCAATGTTAATTATCACAAGAATCGCAATATTCAACAAAAGAAGGATTGCAGAAGTGGATGAACTGACTGTCCATGATTTCAACAGCAGAATCAAAGGAGCAGATGCAGAAGGGAATGCAGCGATAACAAACACGCTAACCCAGGCCGAGAAGTCAATGTGTAGCAGGTATATTATAGCTCTGCTGTGGGATTTTCCACAACAGGACATTGCAAGCAGTATAGACCTTGATCAGCTGCTGCTCAGAACATGTGGCATCTGATTAGGGGCTACATTGTTTGTATCATCAGCACCTACTCTGGTTTAATGACTTCCCTTCAGTGTAACCCTGATTACATTTATTTCCATGAAAATTTTCAAAATCATAATATTTCTTTGGATGGTTGTGATGTTGATCTTGACCTTTGACCCCAATCTTTGAAAATAAAAACTTTGTACTACAAAACCTTTGATGACTAAACATTTTCATTAAAACATCTTTTGATGAAAAAGTGTTGCATTTATAACAAAATCAGGGCCCTATGCTCATAACTCTTCAAAAAGTCCTAACTTTAGTGTAGATTGACAAAATTGCAATACTCAGAAGAGTAAAGAATTTCACTTATTCCTATATTTGAGATTGCTAACAAATTACAGATTTGGTTTCTCAAACCAATTATTGCACTAAGAGTGCTCCTTGATATTAAAGGTCAGATACCCTTTCACACTATACTATATATTTGGAATTCCTAAGAAAAATTATGTGTCCTATAGGTTTAAGCCATATCAAGCAGGAAATACCATATAAGTATATTGGAATAGTTTAGATCAAGATGAGCCGCCACCTATCTGAGGTTATGTCTCATGCAAACCCGCGCTATTGCACACAATGATCGGATTGAAAGTGGTAACATATCAGAGTCTATGGATGCCTTTATGAACAACTTACACAGTAAAAGCTTTTTAAGCTACCATTCAAAAGCACCTTTGCATCGAATTGTGTCTCAGCCATAAATCTATCTCTATAAATCGTAATTCAACTAAACTTCATAGAATTGTCAAGCCTCAATAGGAGGTGTGTCATGTACACCATTTGGGTCTGCATCAAAGGTCATGGTCACAGTTCAAGGTCAAAGGAGCTGTTTTGGAACATATGTAGATTACAGCGACAAGTCTTGTCTCTGTTTTGAGAGTTATGAAATACATGCAATTACATACATGTAATTCAATATTTACTTATTGTCAATTTCAGTGTTTCAGCATTGGTTCCAAAACTTAGCTAAGTGCAACAGTAACTTCAAATTTGCAGGAAATGAGTTTTAGAAATAAGGCCTAGGTCACTCTTTTATTACTCGAAAAGCTTACATATCTGATTCTTCCCATTTTTTATACTGTAATTTATCTAAACATTGATTCAAACACTGTGCCTTAGTTTTATAACGCATTAATTTTCTTTCATTTTATTATGTCACAGCTATACAAATGGAGTAACTAACAATATGTTCCCAGATGAAACTGCCTGTAAAGGAGTAGTTTCTTCAGGGTACACATTGTTTGCCTAATCATTTTGTCTGAATAACACAAATAAAACATGGATCAGTGACTTTCGTAATGAAAATTAGCCGCTCTGTGAATACAGATTTTTGATGGCTTTGCAAACAGTGACACCAAGACTGGTACTGGTCAGGGCCTGCACTGTGAGACACTAATCAGGACCTAGGCTACAGTCATTTGTTCTTTAACTTGCCAAATGGCTTAACTCTTTCAGTGCGGAACATACACATTTGTGTCTTTTGCAAACAGTGCAGATCCAGATCAGAGACCTTCTGCAGCAGCCCTCAGATCAGGGTCTGCGTTGTTTGCATAGTAGATATATTAACTCAAGTCCATATATTTTGCTAGGAACAATTATAACTGATTTTCTTAACTAAGGAATATTGTCTGATAAAATTAATAAGTGGGTGGAGCTTTATCTGAATATTCTGCAGTGAAAAGGTTAAACACTCCATTACCTTGTCATAAAAGTGATGGCTGCTCTTGGTTAACATTGTCACTATATGCAATGTAGTGAGACACCAATTTCAGAAATATTTGCAAAATATTTGTTTCAGGACCGATCTTGTCGAGGTTAGGGGCAAAAGTACGAGAGGAATTCGCCGCGTTTTTGTTGTGTTGACACGTGATATGGTTAGGGCCATAGAACACTTATTGGTAACCCGGTTGTATGCTGGCATCAAACCAGACCACAAATATGTGTTTGCAAGGAGCAGCAGCCCAGGGCCACTAGATGGCTGCGAAGCCATGAGAAGTGTTACAGCTGGGTGCCCAGGGCTTCAAAAACCAGAACTGATAAGATCTCGTTTGTTAAGAAAATACATGGCGACAGTATCCCAGGTAAATCAAATTTTAAAATAATTATGGTACTTGGTGTATTTCGATATGCATTTACTTTCATCCTTTATAGAAACAAGTGTACTCATTATAGAAAAAAAAACTTATGTATTCATGGTAGTATGAACTGCAACTGGTCGTTTGTATAGTAAAACTTTGCACGTGACCAGTTGCTGTTTATATTACCATGAATTCTTGAGGGTTAAAGTTTATTTTTTTAACTTGTATTTATATTAACAATTTCAAGCAATAAAAAGGTCATGCTTTGTAATGTTAGAGCGGAACATTACATCACAAAGTTATAAGTACAACTATTTGGTCACCTGCATAGGATAGCAAGTTTGAATCATCCGTGTAAACACCAACTGTCAATCATCAGTCTACTTTGTATGCTCCCCAAAGGGGAGCAGGGGACAGGGCCAATATTTCTTATAAGGGTAATATAGAAAACTAAGATTTTTTTCTTCAAAACCACTTGTCAGATATCAATAATACTTTGTTGAAATAGTCCTTCAGTGACCCATTATCAAGATTCAAGATTGATCATGACAGGTTGATATCTTCAGCAGCATGGCTTTTAGGGAGGGTAAAATTTCTTCATATGGCTATATATAAAAACTTAAAAAGTCTTATTTCAAGAAACCTATCATTAGATGTCAATGTTATTTAGTGTGTAAGGTCCTTGGGTGAACCTATAACCATGAGCTCTGCAAAAGCAAGTTTATGTTTGCCATTGAACCCAAGGCGCTCTGGGACGGGTCCAAAATGTCAAACATAAGCTGAACACATTCTTTTGTATGCATTTTCCTGCAGAAATTGTGGTGATTTTTGATGGTTTATATCAGAGCACAATCTAGTTATACCCCCAGAACACAAAGTGTTAGAGGGGTATACTGGATTCAGCTTGCCTGTCTGTCCGTCTGTCTGTCTGTAGACGGAATCTTGTGGACGCGAGATCTCAATAACCCCTGGTCAGAATTTAATGATACTTCACAGAAGTGATAAGTACAATGCCTAGTTGTGCAAGGGCCATGTTTCGGGTCACAGGGACCCGAAATAATGAATATATAGGGTATCTTGTGGACGCGAGATCTCAATAACCCCTGGTCATAATTTAATGATACTTCACAGAAGTGATAATTACAATGCCTAGTTGTGCAAGGTCCATGTTTCGGGTTAAAGGTCAAGGTCACAGGGGCCTGAAATAGTAAAATCTAGAGGGAATCTTGTGGACGCTAAATCTCATTAACCCCTGGTCAGAATTAAATGATACTTCACAGAAGTGATAAGTACCATGTCTAGTTGTGCATGATCTGTGTTTCAGGTCAAAGGTCAAGGTCACAGGGGCTTGAGATAGTAAAACTTGTGGACGCTAAATCTCAATAACTCCTGGTCAGAATTTAATGATATTTCACAGAAGTGATAAGTAACATGCCTAGTTGTACATGGTCCATGTTTAGGGTCAATAGGTCAAGGTCACAGGGGCTCGCGATAGTAAAATTGAGTGGACGCTAAATCTTAAAAAACCCAGGTCAGAATTTAATTTTACTTCACAGAAGTGATAAATACCATGCCTAGTTGTTCATGGACCCATGGTCAGAATTTAAACAAATCTATTGCTTTATTACTCAAAACAGTGGGGAGCTCTCTGCATAAAGCTCATTTTCCACCTCTAAAGCATCACATGTTACAGTATATTCATACTGTGTCATCGTCATGTTCTGGGGGTATTCATCACCTTCAGTGTGATAGTTCTAGTTAGATTTGTGATACACATACAGAAAAATCCCTGTAAAGCAACCACTGCTTCATGCAGCATGTATCTATTGTAAAAAAGCTCCCAGAAGAGCTTTCTGCAATAGTTGCATGCTGCATTTAGCTGCCACCTGTCTTAGAGAGATTCCTTTTATTCTTTAAGTGGTCACCTTTGAGGAGTTCTACTGTATACATTTTAGGTTCTTGAGATGAATGGTGACGAATTGAAGCTTTTGGCTGACCACATGGGGCATTCGCTGGAGATTCATGCAAACATATACCGGCTGCAATCTTCCTTACTAGAAAGAACTAAAGTTGCCAGAATCCTAACGGCTGTCGATTGTAACAAACTCTGGAGTTTCAAGGGACAGCAATTAGATACTGTGCCAGTTGAAGGCAAGTAAACATGCTGAAAGAAGAAAGAAACACTTAATTTCATGTGAAAATTTTGCGCAGTATTTCTAATTAGTTTCAACTATACTTAATTGTTATGATTATCACCTCATTACAGCATATAGCAAGTGTATAAGAAGAAATACATTGATGATATGGAGGATAAATCTTTTATTGTTGAGTAACCTGGTCGCTGAACTTGATGATTTTTAGCTCTACTGGCCAAAGGCCAGAAGAGCTTATGCGATGGTAAAGTGTACGTAGTATGTGCGTCCGTGCGTGCGTCCGTGCGTCTGTAAACAATTTCTTGTTAACACGATACAGCCTTCATTTTTAATCGTTTCTCGATGAAACTTGTACAGTATCTACATATCCATTAGAGCTCGGTTCCTTTCGAAATCCAGCCAGATCCGCCTAGTTTTTACTGGATTATGGCCCTTGATTTAGTCAAAAATGGTATAATTGAGCCTGTGAACACAATAAAACCTTTATTTAGTTTCTGATGTTTACTATACAGTAGATAAATATTAATAAGAGCTTGGTTCCTTTCGAAAATCAGCAAAATGCGCTAATGCATAACTGGATTATGGCCCTTTAAAATAATATTGTTTTGTTTAATTCAGCTTGTGAATGCTATAAAGTCTTCAATTATCATCTGATGCTTACCAAACTAATACAGTACCTAGATATCCATGAGAGCTCGGTAGCTTTCGAAAACCAGCCAGATCTGCTGAGGTTTTACTGGATTATGTCCCTTGATTTAGTCAAAATTGGTATAATTGAGCTTGTGAACGCAATAAAACCTTCATTTATTTTCTGATGTTTACCAAACTTTAACAGTAGTTAAATATTAATTAGAGCTTGGCTCCTTTCACAAATTAGCAAAATGCACCGATGCATGACTGGGTTATGTCACTTTAAAATTAAAAAAATCCTTTTATTCAGCTTGTGAACGCGATAAAGTCTTCATTTATCATCTGATGTTTACAAAACTTATACAGTAGTTAGATATTCATTAGAGCTCAGTTCCTTTCGAAAACCAGCCAGATCCACCATGGCTTTACTGGATTATAGCCCTTGAATATGCCAAATTTCGTAAAATCTAGCTTGTGAACACAATTAAACCTTCATTTATCAACAGATGTTTACCAAACTTAAAGTGTACTTAGATATTAATGAGAGCTTAGTTCCTTTCGAAAACCAGCTGGATGCGCCTATGCATGACTGGATTATGGCCCTTGAAATGGTCAAAATTCATAAAATTGAGCTTGTGAACACTACACTGGTGATGTTTACTGCTTATCTGATATCCATTTGTACAATATATCTGAAAGAGTGTCTTGGGCCTTTTTTTCCCTTTATATGTAAATTGCCTATTACTAGTATGTGCATGCTCTCCATAAAAAAACATGCCAGTAGAGCATAGGCCCTTGTGGGCCTCTTGTTTAATAAAATTTTCCCCTTTCTTTCCAACACGAGTACAGCTATCCCTTTCAAAATTCACACACTTGTTAACCATAACAAGGGATACAATCAGATCAGAGGCCATAACTCTATCATGCGTATTGAGAGAGTTTGCAGATGGGCATTTACACTTGCTTGTCATGCTCGTTAGTAAACAATGATTGCAGTGTCACATACCATTTACAGGTGACTTTGACCATTGTAATAGAAAAATCTTGTTTTTCTGACATGGCTGCTGACAGTTTGCACATGTGCTTCTTGGAACGCCCTTATTCAGGGTAGATTTATATCCTAGAGTTAAAAGAAAAGGTCCCACAACTGTGACTTTGCATATTTGAAGTTTTCATTTGTAAAGCCACTGCACAACAAAGGATTAAATGGATGGAAGTATACTGGAAATTGCTTATCAGTTTGTCCATCTATCTAAACTTGATAGTGCTTTTGCAAACAGAGTAGAGTCAGATCACACAGATCCTGTTGGATCTACTATGTTTACTTATAGAATATTTCTGAGTCTACACTGCCTGCTATGTCAAAAGTCCCTTGTTTCATATGCAATTAAAATATAATTACAGAAAACAGATAATTCGTTGATATGAAGTCATAAAGTCTTACATATGAATATCTATGAAAACAGTAAAACCTTTCTAAACTGGAAAAATGACAAAATATAGTTTTTAAGACAGGTTAGAGCTTAATGTAGCACAGAAAGATCCTATAGCAAGCTTTCTGTATTACTTTCGGCCTGCATTAAGTAATCAACTGTATTTATAACACATCAGTTTTTGTTAAAAAGTGTCTGGTTTAGAGACTGTATGTTAACCCATTTCATTCGGGATGCACGTGTACGAGTATGTGCCTTTATATTCGGGATACCCGTAGACGGGTAGTTCCA
>ENA-OREC01002461-OREC01002461.1-marine-metagenome-genome-assembly--contig:-NODE-2461-length-10223-cov-12.674059_pt1 | contig 10223 bp, 5 predicted proteins | sample MGYA00248626_ERZ508543 | MGnify/ENA primary metagenome ERZ508543 (study PRJEB26211, sample SAMN05518279) | marine metagenome | isolation source: Puget Sound, Washington, USA | host: Bankia setacea...
AAAAAGTATTATTTTAATACAATAATTCAATAAATAAATAATATTAAATACATTTAATGCTACAAAAATACAAAGAAACAGTGACAACAAACCATGAACATACTATGTAGTCTGCATATAGGGATCCAAGATATATAAATAAACATGTTTTGTTTTTGAATTATAAATATGTACGCCTCAGCATTTGTTTCATGTACTGTAAATATGTTTCTGTTTAAGTTCTAGGTTGTTTCGTTGTTTATTGAAAATATGCAGTTTTCTTATTTTTGATATATTTTCCTGTTCAATGTTACTATTTTTTAACCGGAACCCGAAATATAGTCACCATTGTTATTATTGTTTTGTTAAACCATTTATATATGTAAATGTATTCCCTTGTGTCATTATCATGTGATTAGGGAAAAAAACCGCTGTCTGAGTTTTAGTTTGAGTTTGAGTTTGTTATATGCTATTTAAAAAAAACTAAACATCTTTAACTTAGTTCCCTTATATAATGTGACACCTTTAGAAAGCTTATGTCAATAAATGGTATTCAAGATTATGGAAAACTAGAACAGACTGTAAAATTCATTTCATGTGTTTGTCTTTAAAGAGAACATTGTCTCACCATTATGATACCCCGATTTAACAAAGGCAATATGCTCATGACAGTTGGGAACAGCGAGGGTTTAAATGTTTCTCTCTGTTGGTTGCACACATTCAGTCATCATTCCTGTTACCAAAGCGAGAGAGACACTGTTTGAAGCTGGTATTTTATTGTCAAGATATTGTTTGAGTTTTAGATAACATCATTACGTTATAATGCCCACAGATCAAACACAAAATAATCAATATCCATCGCTTCGAGTTCCCACGGGGGTTTAATAAAAAAGATGCATTTGACAACGTGTAGATCCCGATGCAGAACTATGGAAGTTAGCGTCGTATCTTTGTTACAGTTACATGAATATTCCATAGATGTATTCAACTAAAGAGGTCAATACTCAAACTGAAAGGAAGACAATAACCCCCAAAAAGGAAACACACAAAGACATCATGAAACAGAAAACAAAATTGACTAGCTATCGATGTGTTTCAAATAGGACATGACAAACGCAACCAACAGTTGGATGATTACCCCGGTGTTTGTATTACTCCGCGGAGAGAGCTATGGGTGGGTATTGTTTTGGAATTGTGAACCCAATAATTTGACAGACTGTGGATAGCTGTGCCCTTGACTGCAGACTTCACTTACAGCAGTACCGGGTAGCATTGGCTTTGATGAGTTTTGATGAATACGCATGTGAAGGTCTCATTGGATAATTACAGAAGAGAATTGATAGAAGATCATCTGTCACTGTCCAACGCGGAATAAAGAACATAATATCTCAATATCTAATCTGAAAGTTACCATTGATCATTGCCTTTAGAACCACTGCTATATCTGCTTTTGAAAAGGAAGATAGTGAAACCAAAAGAGTCATTATGGATGTGCAAAGGACGTTTGATGATTGCGTTTATAAGTCACATAATAACACGTCCTGACGCCACGGCGTATTTGTGAGCACGACTCAAAGAGTTAATTAAGATAAAGTTTGGTCATTGCATACAAAGCAAACTTATGATCTATCTGATGGAAACACAGATTATGAGAAACAAAGGTTAATAGTTAACATTCTCTGACTTTGATCATTGTTCAGAAGGGTAGTTCGACATTTATTGGCGTTTCTGTTTTGAAAAAAACACACACATGGTACCTCAAAGGGTAATTAGTAAGACATTACAATTGATTGATTGACTTTGATTCTTTTTATTGTCAATAAAGTTGAAGCTGTATTGAATCGTTGTGGTAGATTGTGCATTGGCTTAAAATAACCTCAATATTCGGAGAAAACACTTGCTTTGGAATAACGTGTATGCAAGCCAGAGAGTAAATGGGGTATACATACATTCATCCAGGAAAGCAAATGTAATTTTAATGTTGTTTACCAAGAAAGTTTCCAAAAGCGTGTATCCAAGGACAGCGATCATTTGTACAGATATATTACCCATACTATTATTAAAATTCTACAGTGTTTTTCTAGAACAAAATAAAGATAATATAGAGACATGCTCTTACCCGCCATTATAGTTTTCATATATTGGAAGACCCATGCCTTTCCGGCGAATCCTGCTGCTCTGCAACTTGAGGAAATTACTATATGGCACTTTGCTCGTCTTTTCAAAATTGAACTTTAATCCGTTTGACGTTTGTAACATGCTTAATAACTTATCCACATATTCGTTACTGACGTTGAACACGCTGACGTCACTAGAACCGGGACCCGACGTCACAGCTTTCGCTCTTTGGTTTTCATCATTCGTTTCGTTTGGATTTTCTTGATTAATACTGTCACTTTGGTATTTGTTCTCTTCGTTAGTTTCGTTGTATTTTACTTGCACTTCCAAGGCGCGTTTTCCCATTTCCGGACTGATGTTGTCGCTGGAGTAGTTGCTCTTGTTAAGGCGTTTCCGGAACGTGATAATATGAGGGAACTCAGCGGGTTCCTGGAAATTAGGTTTTGCATTTTGACCGGAAGCTGTAAGGACAGAAAATGAGGCTTCGTGTAGAGTAGGCAGACGATTGAACGTAAGACAGATGGCGCAGAAGGACAAAGCTCCGCAGACGACAAGTGCCGCTCGTAGCCTCAATTTCATAGTCCACTCCGACACGTGCATCGAACTATTGTGACGTCCCTCATACCAACGCACGTGCTGGTCGCCAGACGACAGGACCGCACATGAGAATAATTCAAGTTAATAAACTGATACCTTAAACAAGTTTGCTAATTCGGTGTATATACCTGCATCCGAATTATGTTAGTTTAAAATGATAATATCTCTATCAAAACACGAACATTTTACATCCGTTTTTTATATATTATTCATTTATTGTTTTCACTAGATATAGTTTCACTTGGTGAAGGTTTTACTCCTCCGCGTGGAATTGTAGTTCCTGTCGATTGAAGTTACATCTCACGCCTGAAAGTACAGAGAAGAATTGTCTATCAGTGACAGGGAAGAACATACAATTATTCAATAGTCAATAGTGATAACTCGGAACATACCTACACCGCATAAAAGCAAAACATAGTTCGTCAACACTTTTGGAATTACAAGAGTATGTTATCATTTACGAGAGAATTTTCCACAACGGGTAGACTCAACAGCTACAGCTCGAAACCCAGTCTAAAATCTGTGTTTAAAAACATACATTTTTGTTATGGTGTTAAACGAGGTTATACCAACCATGCAACACCTACTAACTACCAGTGTACATACTTATGTTATTCAAATCGAAATAGGCCCAAATGTTCAAATCAACGAGAAATCAAATAAGATTTTAACAATTTAGAAAGTTCGAGGAAGCAAACCTTCTTTATCTATGCTGAAAACATACCGAACGTTATATACACATAGGGTAAGCAGAGAACGCCTATATAGTTGCAAACGTAATCCGATCACCGAGTGTTGCGTAGGCGAGTTTTCTTTAAAATATTAGAAAGCTGATTGCACGAAACGCTATATCGAGTGAGTACAACGACTGCTTCGATACCAAATATGAGCCGATGAATCTGCGAGTGTCAGTTGCTAATGGAGCTAATGACAGGCTTTGCTGTTGTAGACGGATGAAGAGGGCCAGATTTGAATTATAACCGCACAGTCGTCCATTGATATTTGGCTTAACTGTAAAACGAGTAGCGGTTATCAGAAAAAAGTAGGTGACGTGTGAATCATAAATGAATAGGGTAAGTTCAAATCAAATGAAAATAAGATCATAAAAATGGATGTAAACTACATATGTTTGGAGACAATATACAGACAGAGGTATAATTCTTCCTGAATAAATGTATTGATTTATTGTCAATGTGAACAAAACATACGCACTAGTCGAAATATGTCAAAATCATCGCTGTAACGAACATCTACAAATCTGACAATACCACGTATACATCGCTAATACTTATTGCATTAACTCACATTTACTTCAACCAACCAAGTCGTGGCAGCTCTCCATAGTTCACTATACATCGAGCGACACTCAAAACATTACATTTAAATATTCCAATGATGACCTTATCTCCATATTTGCGTCCACTACTTACACATTGTAACCTACACACAGTGGCAAATGTTATCAATGCGTATGTCAACTGTGAACTGACCACCACCTCCTTACATCCACCTTTCATTTAAATATGACTGGCTTTCTTTTGTGAAGACAATTGCCCTTTGTTTTTATTACTTACTAATGTTAATTATGGTGTAGATAATCAACAAGACCACAACGTTTGGTCAACTTTTACTGGAAAAATAATAAAATCGTATCACCGATCGTTAGTAAGGTGTTTGCTAATTCTGGAAATAAATAAAATGGACACACACATCGATAACGATCGTTTGTTTTAAAACACTATTATTATCACTGCTAAAGAAAAGAATTCACATTGTTTGCTGAGTTGTAGTTTAAATACATTGGTAATCAAAGAAAGATGTATAAAACTAAAGCTAGGTGACCATTCATTAGCGATACGTTCGTTCTGTTTTATTAGACATGCATTTGTATTTTATAAACATATCAGTGGTAAGAGAGGACACTAACGTTGATGTATTAATACGTTAAATGTTGAGTATGTTCTCTTTATTCATTTTTACATGCATGTCATGGTGTGTATTTGATTTAGTAACTCTTAGTTTACTGTTTGTGGTTTATTCTTTGTTTGCCCTTTTTTTAAATATCGTATGTCGTATAGTATCTGATATAGACATGCACATCAAGGTGTTTTATACGTTTTATTTTCGTTTAAAACACAACTGTTCACAATACACGTTATTCGTTGTGATGGCAAGGTCAATGTCATAGTGTACCACGTTAGTAGAAAGATACAACACATATTTTCCTCCAAAGAATATCGGCGGCGATGATACCCATCTAAAACACATAGCTTTTGCTTACAACCTAACACATACAAAATCCACATCAGTTCAATATGTAGCAACAACAAATGATAAAATAATCCCTAAATGTTTGACCCCTACACTTTAACCGTATATTCGTTCAAGGCCACCAGCGGGATCAACACTGACTGTTTGTCTTAAAGAACCAATAGGCTGACAAACAGAACATAGTTTTCCATACGTTATTGAAATGGGACCATGAACCGTATGCCAGACATCTCCTGTATTTTAGGCTCATTATACTACAGGAAGGTCACCTCGACACAAACAAGTGTTATAAAATGCAAAATGCCAACAGAAAAAAAGGAAACGACAGGGGCGTAGCTAAAATTGAAATCCTTAGTGTAACCCAAGATGTTTCACAGCCAACTTCACATATCAGTGACAGTTTGATAGGGTAAATGACACACGTGGGCTAGAATATAAAGTCAATGTTTTCTGAGAACATTGTCCCCCCAAAAAAGTAAAAAAAGGGAAATATGTGAATTTAATAGCAACGACGAAGGTGTGTGACTTCCTTCAACAACATACATATTCCTTAACACATGTACCATACTTAATAAGTGTACTATATGCCGTTTATCTTAATTGTTTTTATTTAAGTGTACGCTCGGAAAACACTTTTGCAAGTACATGTATATTAGAAAAATAATTATATTACCAATGTTCGATAGAGACGATGGTGACATAAACATTCGAAAGCTACGGTTCTGTGTAACTCAAACGCTTTTAGAGAGAAAATGGCGGAAACTCGCTGACATTTATTGTTCTGTATGAGGCGATCGTTATCTTGTAGTTAAACACGAACCACGACACATGCTGACTTCACAACAAACTGAATTTAAGAGATTTATTTTAGAGTCTACTGTCACAAGGAAAGTGTTCTTGGCCATTAAAAGCCGTGGGAGACCTTTTCTGAAGAAACTAGGGAAGAATAACAACCAGGTCTGCACGAGGATTACTGAATACTAAATGAGGATTCGAAGTCTACCCTGTAGTTTAGTAAGTGAATAGAATGTTTATGATTCCATGGCATTACATGAACATGGCTATACGTGTAGTATACAAATTAGAGGTCGTGCACATTTGGTATTAATATAAAACAGGTCAAACGAAACATAATAAAAAAGGATACATATATGTCAAGCTCACCTTAAAAGAGATGCAGACAAGCACCAATCAAGAAAACAGAATAACGCATTGGTTTGCAGTGAATTAGCAGTAATAAAGGGTGTCACAACACCACATACATAGTTTTCAATTCCCGAAAAAATGCAGCATGATGTGCGACCGGTAACACGCATATACGTTGTGTTTTAGATGTACCATGTTTAACGTATTATGATATATATTCTTAACTTTCTCCATAATAATACATATACTATGTCACTTCTATATCGATTTAATGTTTGTAAATAGGTTAATTACTGCTACATATATATTAGGCAATCCAATTCTTTAAAAATATCTAGTTCTTACCAATTTGCAAAATCCTACTGGTTGTTTATGAATATCACAATCACATACACAAATTTTTATTTCCAAAAGCAGAATCAAAAACACCACTAGTAAATCGTCCGCCCTCACCATATTACCACAATCAAATAACTGTTCCTAGGCAAACCATATGATGCTGTTTACATGAAAGTCGTGATATAACAAAATTGGCCATATAGTCTCTAAGCGTGAAACATGGAATCAATTTTTATGGGTAATTCAGGGGTCAATAAAAACTATCATAGTAGAAAGCCCTTCGTTTGTATCGGGCCATAAGGAGAAACTTTATAGACTGAGTAACTTGATAGTATGGTGGGCCGTTTCCGCCATTCCGAATTTCGTGCACATAAAAAAGTAGTTCTTTCATTAAAACCAAAAAGGGTCGGACATAATTCCGGTCACGAGTCGATATTAAGGTAATCCCAGACCAACAACGAATGCATTGGTACTTTAAAAGGCATCTTTGACCAGCCATATCAACAATACGACCGACGGTTTTAACGCCAAGTTCAGTGTTTTGCTTTCTATCGACATCATCCGTGTAAGAATATGTTGTGATAATACGAGTTTATTTGCGTTTTATCAGCCCGTGTTCATTAGACAACGACCATGACGACGACGACAGCAGTGTTGACAACGGAAACAAACCAAACTTCTCGGAATGTCTATTCCTTACCATTGGTGTCGATCATCGTTAAACATAATGGCGCAAAACATCCACCAGACATTTTTATATTGGTTGTTTTGACTGTAACAGACTAATAGGGTTATGTCATTATCTGAAAGAATCACTAATTAATGATTAAACGAGTCTGTTTGATCTGTGCAACGTGAAATTGACTAGTCATGAATATCGCAAGATGAAAGCGAGAAAAAAATGCTTAGTGCTATTAAACAATGAAGTAGATGGAATCCTTTGCTTTTATGTGTCAGTGTGTGATGTAAGGGATTAAAGAAGAGGAAAAAGCACAAAAGAGGTTTAAGCGTTATTAACTTAAGGATACCGTATAGCGGTCTAGTCGTCTAGCACACAAATGAGTGTTAGGTATTGTTTGAAGCATATATCAAAGCAAACATGTTACAGAGCTTTATGTTTCCGGTATAAGACTTGATCTTTCAACAAGTCTGTATCATCACGTGATCGGTGCATGCACGTGGCTGTTATTTAACATTCTTGTGATTTAATTGACTACTCGACACTTTCTAAACGTTCAAGGTTAGAACTGTTTAAAATAAAATGCCAACACAAGCTTATCAAGTATATATAGTAGAATAACTAACACACAGTATATAAAATCAACATCAACTACATTGTACTTCAACCATAGCGGTCGTGGACTCGTTAAATATTCCCAACCAATGTCTATATGACAATGTTTCGGAAATATATAAACTATTAAATATTCGAATTTATATATTACATGTACAATGCAAAAATACAAATTTTCAGTACAACTCTTAACTGTTAGACTTCTCCAACTTTTATCATTTCTTTACAAGAGCCCATTAAATATAAAAAAACATTTTGGTCTTTGAAAGAAGTATAATAATCATAAATACATCGTTTTAAAAGCGCCGTGTAATTTTTAGAGTCACCTTCATTCCTTTGATTATAATAACGGAACATTTGTGTTATTTGAAATCTTCACATCAAACCACTGGTATATTGATATAGTTTTCTAATAAACTTTAGAGTGAACAATAATTATAAAGTTTGACTTAAATGTTGTTTAAAACCACACAAAGAGTTAACCTAATCAATAACAAACGCAGTCAAACGGTTTATAGAGTTGTTTGAATAGAGCAAAATCAAGTTCATTAAAAAGTAATAGTTCTATTGGCGTGAGACGAAATAGGAAATGGAAACAAGACATTGTAGTTCGGGAAAAATATCCAGAAAATTATACTTTTATTTAGCGAACAGTTATAAACACCAGAACGCAAGAGAGGTCTGATGGTGTGAACAGGGCCGCAAATAACGCACCAACAGTTGCTAAATGCCCTTAACCAAAACTATGGGAAACACAAAGATTAAAGGCGACTATAGGTGCTAAACTTCCCATTAACGCCAGCACGAGGAAAAGGGAGTTGTAATTAAGAGGGGGACCATATTTTATATCTATACACACATCGGACGACAGCCCAGTTTTTGATGATGGAGAGATCATAGAAGTTTAACATGCACCATGATTAGTCTTTTAGCTGTTTAATTCATGTGTTGCAAAGAAAATAGCCATGTTATAAATCTGTTTGATCGTACATATTATAGCTCACACAGTTTAACACCAGACTACTGTAACTCTCATCTAACGTGTTTAAATTGAATATAGTTAGGTCATTTTGAGTCTTTTCACATGATTTAGTAAAGTAATCGGTATATTGTATGGCGAACATCTGTCCGTATGTTAAATGGCATGGGTATTACTTAATTAATAAACATTTCAAATCACAATGCAACTGGAGTTGGCATTCTGGATCGTTGGTCATATCTATATGTTGTATCTTGTTCTGTATATTGTTCAGTTTTATTGTTGATGAGGACCTTATGGTAGATTAGCGTGGTCAAATATGCTAATTAAGCTTCCTCTATAAATAAAGTCTATATATAATTAAAACAAAAATTAATACAGCTCAACTCCCATGGGACACATATATTGGTGTACAAATAACGTCGATATATCTGAATCTCAGAGTGTATTACATCAATCAGGTAATCTGAGCGTGTAACGTTTTCTCGGAGTTACTCATGAAGAGGTCGACATGTTTTTTTTACTGATTTCAAAATAATTGCAATTTTCGTATTTTTTCCTGAAATGTGGAAGTCGGGCATAAATGTTAACAAATAATAAAACTCTACAAACTATCTTAAATGCCTAAACAATGCAGCTAAATCAGACATATATTTTGTTAGCTTTTCGCTCCCCTGATTACGTTTTGTTACTTTTGAATCACCCCTCAACGTGTGAGTCGTGTGTATAACAACTGCTGAGACAGCCCTCTGGGTAGTAACATTTGTCCATACAGACGCTGTACATATCCCCTCTGAGAAGTAACATTTGTCCATACAGACGCTATACATATCCGTTTTACTGTTTGATAGTGTGCAAACAAAATATATACCACAGCTACAATATAGAAAATGATGTAAGAAATAAAGCAACAAGAAAGTAGATGAATCAGTTATGCCTGTTATCTATCCATATACAGAAACAAATATCTATACTACGTTTTTTCCCTCCACCATTGACCTATTACATGGAACATTTCGACTGTTTGTAATTGTGTCTGACATTTGGGGATAACAAATAATGGCGAAGGGTGCTTTCATTCCACCAGCATGTAACGTTTGATAGCGTGAACAAACGCAATATTTGATACTTTATAGATTGCTAGTTCTTATTACATTTTGTTTCCCCGAATACAAAAAATGATGATCTAGTATTTGATGTGTTTTTTCTGTCTACTCTTACAACCATATATACATGTACACACGTTTGTTTGTCGGTCCTTCGTTAGAGGATAAGGGAAACTTGATAACGTTTATACTTCGATGGTTCCTAGGATTGCATCAAGTTTAGAGAAATAAAAGCGTATACTGTAAATCACAGGAGTAGGGTTCTAAACGTGTATGATTTTGGCACTTGAAGTTATTTGACTCCACTATTGTTAAATGAAAAATATATTCAATACTAGTCCGGGTGTCTTGTTTTTTTTTTAAATTTAATAAAATAATTTGGGCGAGGGGGGGG
>ENA-OREC01002462-OREC01002462.1-marine-metagenome-genome-assembly--contig:-NODE-2462-length-10222-cov-14.519172_pt1 | contig 10222 bp, 2 predicted proteins | sample MGYA00248626_ERZ508543 | MGnify/ENA primary metagenome ERZ508543 (study PRJEB26211, sample SAMN05518279) | marine metagenome | isolation source: Puget Sound, Washington, USA | host: Bankia setacea...
TGTCCTTTAATTTAAAGATAAATGTTTTACAGACCTGCCAATGTATGTTTTACAGACCTACCAGTGTATGTTTTACAATATTTGTCGACTTGTGGTAGATAAAGTGATTGATTTGGACTTTCAGCTTTAATAAAGCAGGTACTACTACATTGTAAAATTGTGTTTATAAAAGTCAACTTCATTTTTCAACTAAATGATATACTCATTGTTGTAGTTTTTTTGTAATGGGGTAAATAGGTTATCATATGTATTCTATATGGAGTTATACATAGGAGGGTAGTACATGTGTTTTCATTATTTACTATAGGTATATTGGACATGTTGAATGATCAAGTTTCATATTACATTGGACAAAAGCGGCATTGCTCTTTTAAAATGATTTAAGCAGCACATACTCTTAATGTATCAATGGCACTAAACACCCCATGGAAATAACATGTATTTATACTAGGATGAAGGCCTTCCACCTGTTGTAAGATAAAAGAAAGTGGACAAACTGTGAGATGTGCTTCCTGATAGAGCTGAATAGATATTGATGAAATGAATATCAAACATTACAATTCCTATTTAGGAGAATATTACAAATAATCAAAAACTGAAAGCATGGTCAGTCAGGAAGTAATTCCATAAAATTAATGAAGAAACAATTAACAGTTTTTGATGAATAAACAATTGATTAACACTCTTGGTAAAGTTGATATATAAGCTAGGAACAGACCGCTGAGTCTGTGTGTGAGTGTGTATTCTCCCCATGTTCCCTCTCAAAGTGTTGGTGAAGAGCTTCAGCTGTAGAGTAATTCTTCATACATGATGGACAGAGGAAGCCCTGCAATGATCAGCATGTTACTTACCACAACGGTACAGTATAGCATTGCCACAAGAAATGTATGCAAAGTGGTGATCATATTTTTGGTTGAGGAGTAACAATGGAGATTACGATAATACATGTTAACATCTAGCAGAGACTTGGAATGTGTAATGGATACCAGCAACTCAGATTAATAGGCCGTTATTGTATAATCAAGCAGTTCTTGTATTTATTAGAATATAATCTTCAAACACAGAATAAGAAAAATATGGATTAGGTAAGGATTAGGATTATAAAAAAAAACATTCCACAGAAAGATAGTAGTAACATTTGTCTGTGTTATTTTACAGAATTCATTAACACTAACTTTACTTGAATAAAATAATGCAGCTGACTATAAAACAAGTTTGAATGAATAAAACATTGTTAAGAACCTTAACCACAGCAATATATTATAAATGTTGTATGTGTACACATATTTTACCTGTGCTTCAGTCAAGCTTTCATTGCTGGGAGGAGGCTGAAAAGTGCAAAAGGATGGAGAATATTTGTAATGTCATTATAGGTAAAGGCAAAGACTAGCAGTGAAAGTTGAAGGGCATAAGGCATGGATCTGTTCTGAAAATAAAATTGGCTCATGGGAAGGCTTATATGGTATACTGAAACTCATCCAAGAATGAAGCAATGAAGAAAAAGTAGGCTGAATTTGATTAATATGCAAAAATGGGTTTGCTCAATTTCATTTTTGAAACTGATCTTAAAGATAGTAAATGTTTGAACAATATGACTAACAACTTATCACTAAGCTAGTTTAATTCTCAGATTAAGCACTTATAAATGAAAACAATCTTTGTGAAAAGTGCGGACAGACATTCAATGAACTGACAGATTGAGTAATCTTAGCAATAAACTTTTCCTGTTTATAGAGTTATAAAGGGTGCAGTTTATTTGGATAATTTACTGTAGGGAAACATGTTACATGTGATGTGTTGAACATAAGTAAATACTTAAATTGACTTAATTTACAATATTATCTTGAAATCATGTTTTGATAAATCTTAGATGTTGCTGGATGATTCTCTTCAACTTAATTCAGAATGGGGTAGAACAAAAGCTAAATAGTTGGGAAACCAAAAACAGCTGGACTGATCATTTAGTTCAAACTGACAATGACAAGTTGCATGTACAAGATTATTTAGGCCATTATAAGACTTACAGTGACTGCGTCAATACTTAAATATATTTCATGTTAACAGGTGTATCAACTATTAGTTGTGTGCTTAAAGACTTCTATTTTTGTTACATATTGGACGTTAAACAAAGTAAATTCAATCCAACACATTTAGTCAGATGACCAAATGTAATATAAAATGGACACCTTGATTGCTTCATTCAGACGCTTAACGAACTTAAAATACTGGGTTGAAGAAATTGTTTAATATATCAACAAGTTTACTGTAAAAAGCAGAGAATACATTTTATCCGAAATTTTCTTATCCGAAAACTAGGTAAGATTATATATTGCCGTACAGAGAAGCCAAGGCAGGGTTGAAAATGTTAAATTTCATACAACCTTTTCTGTGTCTTTCTTGAGAAGTCTTTTAAACATGTTTTGTTAACTTAGGCTCGACTTAAACCTAGAAAAACAGTAAAAATCCGCTAAGCTCTTGACGCCCACTTTTGATCAATTTGACAAGTATTTCAGACGCTTGGATATCATATGAAAAAATCAAGAGCGTCTGAAAGCGGAAGTCAAGGACATAACGACCTTAACCAGCCGGTGTCCCGGTAGATAATAGCAGACCAACGCACCATGTTTGCTTCAACCGTCAGTAAGCTTGCGTCTGTTTCCAAGGTTTGTATTTGTTGTTCAAAATCTTTCTTAAAGTGTTTACAGTTGAAATCAATAACATTCGCAAGTTGACGTCAGATAGAAAATCAAACTGTTTATCGCTGTTTCAGTGTGTTCATCTGGCATTTAACGTCATTAAGTTGAGGTCATTTGTTTAGTTTTCATGGAAAGGACAGCTTAGTTTCATGTTGTGTTTAATCTTTAACTGCCTACCTGCATTACTAAACATATACGAACATATAAATACTCAAAACGTGGATGGCTATGCTGAAACTAAGCTGTCCTTTCCATGAAAACAAAACAAACTATTTATAGTGGCACTTATGCAATATGAGCTTCGCCAACTTGCAAGATCACCCAGTTAACATTTTCATAGACGTATTGTGTATATTGGGACATATTGAATGTGCTGTACCCTTAACTCAACTGAAAAAATGGAAGTTGATTGATTAGGTTACATCTCATTCACATTCACAAAGTTACATCATCATTAAATTGTTTCAAGGCAAAATTACCTTTACCATGATCATGATCATACAACACCTTAAACACAATCTGCAGTACACATCAATTGATTCAAAGGTTTGTGTTTGAGGCATACAGGGATCTTCTAGAGTTTGAATGTACACCAGGGTAGTGTTTTTGGAGTGGGTGTTCTTATGGGGTCTGGGTGTCCCCATTGTAGTTAAAATACAATTCAGGTCTAAAATGACGGCACATTTTTCCTAGTTTGAAGATTTAAAGCATTTTAAGTTGCATATCTTATCATATTTAAAAGCCTAGGTTACTAAAGGGCTGCGGATGGTGCAAGGCCATCCCAGAGTGCGGTTGGTGGTGATCTTTGGAGAACTTTTGTCAGTTCGTTACCAGATCGTAGTGGTACCTTGTAGAACAGTGATGGTCTATTAAGGTCTGGAGATTGCACCGGAGGTTTTTTAACTTTTCAAAATATCTGTGGTCATCCTGGATGAACCTTGCAACTCTCTGGAACGGTAGTGAATGTGAATAGATACTGGTGGCTGTAAAATTTTAGTACTTTTGTAGTGAACGGTAGTGGAGCAGGAGTGTATTAGAAAGAGGATGAAAAAGGGTTTTACATGGTGATGTAAGAACGTATTTTAGGCAGCCACACAAGAAGTGCAAGGAGCAGTTTTCTCTGAAGTCATGTTTTTTGTCTGAGATATGAGCTACATGTATATACAGCCTGATTTAAGCCCAATATATAGCCACCACCTGGGTATGATGTGGCCGTCCGCAGAGACTTAATATCAGCAAACTTGTCAAAATACAAATATGAAATATCTCAAACTAAAAGATAATCTAATTGGGTTCATTTTCAGTGAAGTTTGTCATTTCATGTTCATTTCAGATTTTAGCATTTATTTTGTATTGTTGTCTCCCTTTGACCATGTTTGAGTTTTATACTGGTCAGTGCTATGGTCATTGGGTGGACAAGAGTTATTGCCCTTGGTTTATTGAACCATTATTGAGTTATTTGAAAAGCAATAGCAAGGTTGAGATAGAGTGAGTTATAGAGAGAAGTTGTTAGACATCCGCTCCATGAACGGATGTGGAAATGTAATGTTCCACTTCGGTAGTAATAAACTCTGGAAAACAGTTCCCACGTATGGTTATATATGAAAGTACACACTACTACAATAACCAACAACAACAACAACAACAACAACTACTACAATAACCAACAATATAGTGACTTTTGACTTTTTTGCCAGTTTAACCAGTATATCTTTAATACTATTAGGTGTTCTTAAGCCAGAGTGTAGTTTTAAACTAGTGCATTTTGACCTTTTACCAACTGTTAAAGATGAATGTTACAAGATAACGAGAACCAGAAAGATATTTTTTATTAACATAGACTTTCACACAAGCTGATATCGTAATCAGTCTTATTTGCAAGAGAAATGACCATTAACTGATAAGCACATGTTATTTTATATTTAATAGTTCAGCTTTATCTTGGAATCTAAATATATGATACAGGATCAAAGTCATTAATGTGCATACACATACAAGTTTCTTTTTAAATTTGCTTCTGATTTTTTTTTTCAGAGTGGAAATGTATTTCGCTCACACAGATGTTCCGGGATTTTGTTCTCAGCATCCAACAGGACCTACTCAACAGGTGAGTGTTTTTAAAACATGTGAAAGGTTCAACTAATTACCTCAAGTACCATAATTAACATTTTTATTATGCTCCCCAAGTCCAGGCCATATCTTGGAAAGTACAAAACTTTTTTTTATAGATAAATGGCAGTCAGAGAAAGGGCAGTGTACACACCATAATCCTACCCTATATATTTATAGAATTATCTCACCATAACCATTTTTTTTTTCCATAATGCATTCCTGTCTGGGCCAAATCTTGGAAAGTACAAAAGGGATTGAAATGAAACTATAGATAGATGTCAGTGAGAGGAAGTGCACTGCCCAAGAACCATAATCCTTCCCTGTATGTTACTGAGTTATCTCTCATTAACCGTTCTTTCATAATGGTTGCTTATCCTGGCCATATCTTGGAAAGTCTTTTAGGGATTGAAATTAAAATTGGTACATACATAGATGTTAATAAAAGGAAGGAAGTATAGAAGACAAGAACCATAATCCTTAAGGCTTATAGATTGGTGAAACGAGGGTGGGTGGTTGGGAGGGCAGGCGCGCGTCGCCGTTAATAACCTTTTCATTAGGCAACCAATTTGCTTAGATCAAGAACTTTTTGCCAACATGCATCATTATGACCTTGACCTTCGGATGACCTTGACATTTAACATTATTCTTTAACAACTATCATTTTGGATTTCTGTAACAACTTTGTCATTAGTCAAGGGATTTACTTCGTACTCACACACAATGTTGCTTAGGTCACAACCTCATCAGCAACTTGTAGCATTATGACCTTGACCTTTAGATGACCTTAAAACAAACACCCAGCAAACCAAAATCCTTAGGAACAGAAACTTTATTTTGGTTCTGACATGTACATATTCAACAAGAATAAAAACCTCACTCAATCGAAAAGCTCAATAAACTGATCATTTCAGCTGGTCCCAAGTGTATTTGGTTTGGTAGGGTTTGCATTGTACTAAGAAACATTCATTTGTGTTGAAAAAATAGGAAAAAATCCGGCTTTAATCTGCATTTCCCTCTTGTCTTTGTCATGTCTTGGTGTACAAGTGGTGTTGGATTACAAGTTCTGCATTTTATAGACAATTGCCATTTGGGGAGCATTCTTCACTTCCAGCGATTTTCTTAAGGGCTTCTAGATACCAACATGGCCAATGTTGCAAAGCTATCTACAAGACTTTAACATTTCAGTAAATGATACACTTCATGATGTCACTTTTTGTATTTGTGTACCGGTTTTTGCACATTTAAGTTTATTTATACAGTACCCCTAATTGTAAAGTAAATATTTTAATTTAACAATTTAGTACATGTTTTAATTTACGTTCCTGGTAGTACTAGTCAATGGATGAATATTAATTGATTGCATTGAAACTACAGTAATATAAATATGAATAAGATACTCTACATACGATTAAGTGTACTATGATGGTATGTAGACTGAAATTGGTGTGTAGGTTGAACTTGCCCAGATACCTGTGATTGTATCACTGTGCCAGTCTGTGGACACAACCACGACTGTATTACAGTAACCAGAATCTCATTCACTCACCAGAATAGTTCTACCAGAAGACAGATTCGCTATAATATTTGTGTTGCACAGTTTTTAGCACCTTAGTTCACCTTAACAACTTTGACCTTGACCTTCAAATAAAATGACCTTCATCAGTTTTGGTAAAAAAAGGTAATGGCAACACCTGACAGGAATATGTTGAATCTGTTCTTCTTATGTTCTAGTGAAATATGGGCCAAAAATAAAGGAATGTTATAGGCTCATTTATGCCTTTAAACTATTTTGTTTTATTTTATTAATTCAATATAAATATCTAGTTATGTAGAAGTTTTTGTGTTTGACAGGTGACAATGACCTGATAGTGATAGGCTCGGGACCCGGAGGCTATGTGGCTGCCATCAAAGCTGCACAGCTTGGCATGAAGGTATAGTGGCATACAGTTTAATATATACTTGCCTTGTATTGAAAACCAAACTACAACCCATATAATTAACAGAATGATGTTAAATATTGTACATATCTTAAAACTATGTTAGATAAGTATTTGTAAAGAATTGTTTAATTTGTTCACAATCATTACTTTATTTGATATAAACAGAAGCCTGAAACTAATAGTATGGTGCCATTATTTCAGACTGTGTGTATAGAGAAGAATGACACATTGGGTGGAACTTGTCTCAATGTAGGCTGTATTCCCTCCAAAGCCTTGCTAAATAACTCACATCTCTATCACCTAGCCGCAGGAAAAGACCTTATCAACAGAGGCATTGAATGTAAGTAGTCAACAAATGGGCATGAGTAAATGTTTTATTTCAATGGACAAATCCATGGAAAATCATCCTCATAAACCTCTCAGTTTGATTTCAATCCAGTCTGACAAAAATGGTTAAATAAAACATATTTTTCTTTAATATGGACTTAACCGAAATGTAATCTTTTTTGTCATATTGGATTCTCTGTAAAGAAGATATGGTGTAAAACAAAAAACTGTAAAAAAAAATTAAGTTTTTAAACAGATTGATTACATGCTTTTAGTTGATGGTGTGAAACTAAACCTTGACAAGATGATGGATCAGAAAGTAAAAGCAGTCAAAGGTCTAACAGGAGGTATTGCCCATCTCTTCAAACAAAATAAGGTAAGTCAGTGTGGTGAATGTATCAGGGCAAGAAAAGTCCACTCATCAGGTTGATATGATGCAGGATGAAGGACAATGTTGATATCTGTATTGCATTTTTCTTATTTTTACCAAACTTTATGATGAGCTGGTTGAGTGGAGATTTAGAGAGTTTTCTTGCTCTGTTGGTTGCATGGAGATTTAGAGAGTTTTCGTGCTCTGTTTATATTGATAAAGTCATACTTGTCAATTTCAGCCAATAAGGCTTATGTCTAGTACTATTATTCACTGGAATGCAAGTGAACGTTAATACATGTACTTACCAATGGTTCTCTAGCAACATGTAATACAGCCAATTGAAACGATCTACTTTGGAGTAAAAATGCACTTATCATAACTTTTTGATAGACTAAGAAAATCAGCAAATCAAGTCGAGGGTATAACAATTGATAAGTTAGTTTTTGATCATGTTACTGTTAGTTCTTGATCATGTTAGTTCTTGATCATGTTATTTATGAAGTTTTCTAACACAATTAGACTCATTACCAGTAGTGCCTATCTTGTTTGGTGGGTTGATACTTTTGTATAGAGTTTGCATATTGTGATGTGTTCTTCAGGTTACCCATATTCAAGGTCATGGCAAGATCACAGGAGCCAATGAGGTGACAGTCATGAAGTCAGATGGCAGTTCAGAGGTCGTCTCAGCCAAGAACATCATGATCGCCACAGGGTCAGAGGTCACTCCCTTCCCAGGCATTGATGTAAGTATTCAAGTCCCTGCTTAAAAAAATACTATGGTACTAGATGAGTTTTAACAAAGTATACCCCCCCTGCAAACTAAGCTCTGTCCATATGTCTTGTAAGCACAACTCCTTCTTAACGCATGAACCAGTACTGATGAAACTTTACACAGTTGCAGTATACTCCCTGAGGATGTGCATGAAGGAAATTCTTGGTCTAAACTAATTCAAGTGGAGGATGGGATAAACCCTTTTGTGATTCGATTCACAGTTCTAGTTTTTTCTAGTTTGATTATGATGAAGATAATTCTGCTCACTTAATCGCTCTCAATTCAGTTCCTGGAACTACAGGTATTGAGCAATGTAGATAAACCATGCGAAACCCTGTCTGTCGCAGGTCAATGTCAGGCAAAACTTGTCTGCGACTGGTAGAAATTATGGGTTTACCTGTCACAATGACAGGTAACTTTGTCAAATTTTGCTCTATATTCATTACAGGTAAAAATTAGAAATTATCAGTATGATTGTCCTGTGGTATGAAAATAGTTTTCGCATAGACTGAACTTGACTCTATCAGATGTTCATATTTCACTTATTGTACATCAGTTAGTTAATGACCCCTATTGTATTTCTCTGTACTTACTGGCTATTGTATAAGTGTTTGATGAATGAGTTTGTGTGCACTGAAAAGGTAGTCTCAACCTATGGCATCTGTTAAAATAATGACAGACAGCAAAATACAACTGTCCATGTGTAGATTTACTTGGACGCCATTGCAAATATGGTCATAGTGGATATTATATTCAGTTTAATGAAAAAGATAGAGGAAAGTTTGATGTATTAAATTGCCTTTTTGGTGATTTTAATAAGGTATTTTTTTGAATTTCATAGTCCTTATAGCAAAGAGGGATCAATGGGGAAGGGGGTGAATAAAGATGCTGAAAGAACCCGTTTTTGCAGTCAATCCTTGATACTGTCTTTAAATATTTTAGTTTAGACAAAAGGAAGCTTTTGTCTGTTTAAAATGACAATCAATGATAGCTTTGTTTTTCCCTAAGTGGGTTAGTCCTTTGTAACCAGTATGTTTTGGTAAATGGCTTCATATAAAAAAAAATATATATATATATATATACAAGAAAGGACCCTTTTTTGTCCTTCAAGTCAACAACAATAACTGTAGATTGGGATTTTTTGCGAGCTTTTTGTTTTCAAATAATTAATGACACGTAATAAAAAAAATTGGCAATAAAACAAACTATCAAAGGAAGTGAAGTCCAAGATATATGTACTCAGATGTATCTCACTACTAGAATCATGTCACATAAATAGGAGCATCATAGTTGTCAGTCTTCTTCTCTTTGCTCATACCTGTCTTCACTGTCATCCCCTGCACATAGATTAAGGTCACCAACTTCTTGTAGTCTATCGTATATCCTGGAATCCTTTAAGTGTTGAATATTTCCATTGTTACTTTTCAGATTGATGAGGAGTCCGTAGTATCATCCACAGGAGCTTTGTCCTTGAAGAAAGTCCCAGAGAAGATGATTGTCATTGGAGCTGGTGTTATTGGTGTAGAATTGGTCAGTAAAGGGCTAGCTGTCTTGTAATTTTGATATTTGTGATAGTATGAATAGTATTCAATAGTTGCAAATATTGTCACGCTGTCCAATCAAAATAGAAGCTAGTGCAGTAGAATATGAATTGAAGATTAAAATATTTGCACCTACAATCATCTCAGGCCCAGAACTTTCATTGTTATATCTTCTTTGAATCTTTTTAACAGGCTTTAAACTTTTGAAAGTGACCATTCCTAATTCAAACTAGAACTGTACTATTGTGAAGGAAATTAGGTCTTTCATGTGTAATCTAGATACTAATTCACATGGATATCAGGTGGTTTAATTGTTTACACTCATTATTTAACAGTTTAACCTGTGCAGTGAGAAATTAATCTGAAACCCAATTTAGCTCCTTGATAGTGATACAGTATGTGTGATTGGTTAAAGGCTCCTTGATAGTGATACAGTATGTGTGATTGGTTAAAGGCTCCTT
>ENA-OREC01002463-OREC01002463.1-marine-metagenome-genome-assembly--contig:-NODE-2463-length-10219-cov-14.214751_pt1 | contig 10219 bp, 1 predicted proteins | sample MGYA00248626_ERZ508543 | MGnify/ENA primary metagenome ERZ508543 (study PRJEB26211, sample SAMN05518279) | marine metagenome | isolation source: Puget Sound, Washington, USA | host: Bankia setacea...
TTCAACGAGTTTATTGGTCAGCACATGTTACTCAACCATATCAACACTTCATGAAACAAAACATAGCTGTACATTAACACGATACCCAGCAGTACACCGGAACCAAACACGCGTTCAAGCCTCACAAAATGGCCGCTCTTATCAGCGTAAATGGCAATATTGTGTGATAGATAGAACTCTCAAACATAAAACAATGCCGACATCTTCCGTGAATCATATTTATGTAAATGCAGTCAAGATAAGATTAGATCTCTTCAGGTGATAGGAAGTAAAAATAAACAGGTAAAAACTGTTAAAGAACATGTACTGAAGAAAACGATGAAAACTCATGAAAACAATGAACAAAACATGCACAAATCTACGTTTTTCCTAGAAATCGTTGAAATGTTTTTATCATATAAACCTGTCATAGAGATTAATGAATTTATATTTCTCATCAAATCCCCTCTAGGCCGAAATCAAACAAAAAAAGGAAATTAAATTAAACAATTATGTTGGTGATTAGTCAAGCTTTCATTAACTAAACGACCCTCGTTAGTGTTAACATCATTTTACACTCATTAGCTGATTGACATGGAGTTAGTTAGAGAGCACTGACTTTCATACACTAAATATTTGCCGCATGTTCTTTTTTAATGGGAGCTAGTTATTTGTTTGATTTGAATATCAGTCCCACTTTTTGTATGTATAGAAAGTTGAAAGACATTGTGACGGTAAATAAGTTCATAGGGCATCTGGGACAGCCAAGGTTTGCATGACTGTGGACAAAATAGTTGAACTTTACAAATATTTGAACTTCTTGTTGATGCACACTAATCACACTCACCTAGTTTACATATTTACATTCATATATACAAAGCATTATAGGAGCACATCGACCCTTTCGAAGCTAAAATATCTACACTTTAACTTTGCCCTTCTAACCAGTTCTAATGTAATAGTTGCGAGTGTGCATCTAAAATTGTTCAAGCAATGGTTCTGTGAGAGTATATAGTCCTCAAGTTTATAAATCAGAAGAGAGAAAAAAAAATATTCTCAGGTCAGCATAAACAATTATGACATTGTACATCTCCAAGTTTTTGTATATATATATATATATTTTACTTTACATAACAGGCAGACAGTATTCAATGAGTCCATTCATAATATGAGAATCCGATATATAGCATTTTTAGTTTCATGAGAAAATTAACGTCTCATTTTTTTTCTCCCATCCATTGACTTATACTTTAATGACCCGTTTTATTAGGAAATTCACACTCCCTTTTCAAATAAAAATTCCTATTGAAATGTATAAAATGAGATCAAACGAAGAATTCTACCTATATCATTTATTCATTATATTAAATTTGCGAACGCATTTTTATATATTATATAATGTCATCCGTGATCAATTGATAGATACTAAAATTCACAAAAAAATGGTTCCATATGACCTGTTTCATTATATAAAATAAGTACCATGTAAAAATACACATCTATATATTCATCTATATATTATCTTAATTTGCTATAAAAACCGTACCATATTTTTTCTCATAGAAATGAATAAGAAGACAAATAAAAACTTAAAACCTTTATATAATAAGAGACACAATCTAGATTAACGAGACCCAAAACGTAGACTGATCATTTCCTTGACAAGATCATCAAAAAACAAAAGAATCATTCTATCTTAATACCAACAAAATATGTTCCATTACTTTACTGAAGATAATTGGCGATTTTTTGTAAAACTAAAAGGTCAAAGAGTCTGAATTTAGAAGTATAAATAACTTTATGGAATATAAATTTATGAGCCATCCAAAAATGATACAAACACAAACTACCCCATTTAGTTAATTCAAAATCAATGTAGGTGATATCTATAATGGTCAGTAAATCACAGGTGTTAATGCTCGGAGATGATATAAAGCAACAGTCTGTCAGTGTTTAGAAAACAGTCAGTCAGTGTTTAGAACCAGTTAGAACCAAACTAAAGATCAAACTGAGATGTCTGCGTTTTGTACATTTGGATGTGTCTGCATTTCTCACTTAGCACAAAGGTGTCTGCATTTTTAACTTTGTAAATTGTTATATGATATCAGATTCATTACAGTCAGTATGTAGTTAGAATACCATTACCTATTAACAGTGTATGTAGTGTCTGCATTTTGTAATTTATAATTTGTTTATAATCTTAGAGCCCCATTATAGTCAATATGAAGTTACAATACCAACTAGTGTCTCAAGTCAACACAAGCAACAGGATCCTAAGTGTTGTTGAATAAAGAATGAGATAAAACCCTTTAACATTCATGTCTTCATCTGTACATGTCTGCAATTGGAACTTTAAACTGAGATGTCTGCATTTTCTGTTTAAGACTGAGACTTGTCGCTGTTTTTTTACTACACACATGTGTACATATATCATATTTTGTGAAGGCCAAAGCTGATGAGTTGAGGAGAGAGACACTATCTTACTTCCTTAAGTATCTGCCTCATACAATGATGCATCTTTTATGTCAACTCGATGTACAGCCCCCCTGATGTAGCCTTATGATAAACATCTCTATAAATTACCTCCCTTACTTTATCTCACTGACCTCCCTTGGTCTATACAATATTTTATAGGAAACATGTGGAGCATTTATACATCTTTCACAACACATTTAATTGATGGAACTGTAGCATCTTTTAACAGGTGCTATGTGAGTAGTAAGGTCATGCTTTTGATACATTTGAAAAGGAAAATTACATCACATACAAAGGTACTCACAAAGCTTCTCAGAGGTATTTAGCAACTTAAAACTGTGGAATGTTAAAAAAGTATCTGACATATTTTCTTTTTTTGTGTGTACAATTCTTAAAAACTCTGCTCAAAATGTGTGGTAATCTATAATCTACGTTAATTGCTATGTTAAATAATTTATCATGATTGATCAGAGTAAACGACAGGAACAAGTCGATGATAAAATCAGAATCAGTGGTGCTTATCCGCTTATTAAAGTGAAATATTGGCTTGTTAAATAATAAGTACCATTATTTTCAAAGCTTGTGAATAAAAATGTTGTGATGCAGACGTAATACTGAGACTTTTGAAACAATCCCCAGAAATCTTCGAAGCAACCCCTTAAGCTTAACGGGGCCCTTGAGATCTGCCACAGTAGCTCTCTCGTGTACATCCTGGTCAGTTTTAAAAAAGCATGCCTACTTATGGAGATAACAATAAGTTAGTAAGGATGTACCAAGTGTTGGTATGATCTATAATATTCAGTATAATAATGATGCCCTTATCATGTATCCCTGTAGTACTCCACAACAACCTTCTTTGTTTCACAATTATTGTTTGTCCCATCACTTTGTACAGTGTCTATACCATAACTAGGATGCAAGAGTCACTTGAGACACCCAAATGAAGTAGTTTGTTTAACAATGACCAATTCACCTACAATATAACAAAACTTGGAACACAGAACATTACTTTTCATTCCAAGTACAATGTAACTTAGATCTTCCACGAAAAATAGGATACTGAATGAAAGACTCTGAACATTGATTTCTTCCAGCTCAAGGTTCAACGTCTTATATCTTAAAACATAGGAGCGTAACTAAATGTCTGGCCCCTGAGTTTTGATACAACACATGAGCATGCATTACACATTTTCTAAAAATAATCTTCATGTTTCTTTTTCAGAGATTTTGAAATAAAAAAGATAATGAAGTAATTCAAGACCTTGTTGTTTTTTCTCTCATACTCTCCCTCTCTCTTCCATCAGCCTAAATATAACAATAGACACATTGAGGAACAGGCTGGAGTTCTTCCGATACTTAAATCTCTTTCCATTTCTACCAGAAGGTGATCACAAAATTCCATAGAGCAGAACCCATATTGTCATTCTGCCAAAAATAATTTCAAAATCCCCAGATCGTAGATAACAATCAAATAAATATGAGAGATATCTTACAGGTTTCAGAACTCACTTTCTGCCAGACAATGTCGTAATCCCTTTCAAGCATCTTTCTTTACATCTCATATCTACTTATATCAAATTTTGGACAGTAAATCAAAGTGAGTAAGTGACTCTTTCAGATTGGATTATTGTTTTATGTAAGTGGGTGGGGTAGAAATATAAATCATCAATCTGTTTGAATCCTTTTTCTACTCAAAACATAAATCATACGCAGTTTAAAATTCTTTTTTACAGAGATGCAAACTTTTAGAATTTCAATCATTATCAAATAATCAACGAATAATTTTCTGACTGGATCAAGGATAAATAAGAGTGGGTGGGGTAACAAACATATCATCGTCTCATTGCTGTGCTGTATTATGAGAGGTGAATTATCCCTCTGTTAGATCGCGCTCCAGCATGATTACATTGAAGACAAATCACCTGTCAGTTATGTTTAAGTACTCACAGAATTGATAGACCTATTAAGTAACATTGACAGATTACCCTAGTCAATGAAGCGCTGCAAACATAACCTTTTTTCCGCAGCAGAATGCCTCTTGAAGACCTGTTTTCCTTCAGTGTGAAACAATTAATAATCCAGCATTATGTGAGAGGTTAAAGATATCTTCATGCTATTTGTATTCAATGGTTCAGGCAGTGTGCATCTTTTTACCTGACAACAGAATAAACTTATTTCTCAAATTTCCTGTTCCTGTATAAAGGGATGATGTAATGTTTTTGATAGTCCTCATTCATTGTGTGCAGATAATCCCAGCTAAAACAAGTGGCTATAACAGTGAAGGGGCCCCTTTTAACTAACATAACCAAAATCAATCTATGTAATATGAATTTATAAAAAGCCCAGAGAAATTCCACGATTTTTTATAACTTTTTCTTTATGTTTCCGTCAGACAAAGAACACAGAGGAAGAAAACAAAGACGGCGGTTAGACAGTTCTTTCAGGAAGCCAATTATCTGCAGACTGGTTTATGATTTTTGTTACGGGCCTTTTTTTATCACTTCCAAAATAACGTTATCGTGCAGGCTTATCTGATGCAGTATTTATATTGTCAGTGATTGTTTACGTATTTTTCTACCTGTTGTTTAGACTGCTTTACAAAGACCTGTAGCAGCGAGTCTTCAATCCTTACACAAATCTTTTATATTATTCATTCCACAAACTGCTGTGTAATTAAGTGTTATGATCGGGTACTGATAAGCCCAGCCAGATTCTGTGTCAATCACCAAATTCTTCCACGAACAAAAGAAATAAAACAGTAGATGCCTCGAAGCTAACCAAAGATAAATTTAGAGATCATGGTATTTAGGGATATCTGTATTTGCAGGTTACATTATTAGTTAACAGACATTAAGCTTTTGTTTATGGTTCGTAATTTCCTCCCTCAAATTCTATTCCTTTGAAGAGCCTGAAGTAGATTGTAATTTAGCTCCAATTTGATATAATTAGATATACAAATTACTCACGAAACTAATCAGTGAATGCCCGATGATGTAGACTCAGTTACTGCATAGAACCACCTACACACGCTTGTTTCAAATTACATTACATCATACAGTACTTTAAACATCAATATGAAAGACTTTGAACATGAATTGCATGCATATCATCTACCGGTACTAGAATCTTCATTTTAAAGGCATTTTTCTCACAAATTCATCATATCAGAGTGGACTATGAATGTAATTAACTATTCTATGGAATCCCTTACTAGTGTACCATCTTGTGGCGGCCATTAATATTTATGACAGCAAACCCAGCATGCTACAAGTAACAAATGACAGACAGCCACCGGCAAACAGGAAGTCACTGTAGTCGCCATGGCAACCAAAGCAGCATAGCAACAGCAGACACCTGTGACACGGCAGGTGATTAAATCTTCTGTCCTAACAGTGCAAGAAACCATTGATACATGAGTTTTATAGACCTTTGCATCTGTTACCACCAAGCAGGCTGACGGGACTTAACTAAGACTAAACCCAATCCATCTTTTAGCACAAATAAAGATTCCAAATAACAATCATGGTTTACTAGTGATCCCTTTTGACACTATCCAAGATTCAACATGGGCTCAACTCTAAAATCCATTATTAAGAACAAACTCAAATGTTCCTGACAAAACATATACTAACAACTGACTTTGTAATCTTCTACTGGAATTACTGTATTCAGACTACATTTTTGATACTTACAAAAGAAATAAATGCCAAAATGAAGCAACATTGAACTTTGTAACACGCAGACAAACCATGCGATTTGTGGGAAACATGTGTTATATAAAACAATTGAAACATGGAATTGTCAAAGGTTTAAAGTAAAGCATAGATATACAGTGCCTTTAGTGATAATGTGGCAAAGTCTTTAGCGATAATGCCACACATCAAATCTTGATAATACACCAGAAAGATGGAATAAAGTAAACCACTTCTATTATCGAGCACATGCTACGTATCTTTTTATCATACACAGTTCATGCTAAAACAATTGTGTACTTACAGTGAGAAGTAACCCTAAAGTATTATACCACACCAGTCAATGTATCTCCCAAAACTCCAAAACTTAATGAGACAATACAAGAAATGAAACTATACTATATGATACTTATAAGTTGGTTATATTCGATGTGACTATGCGATGTGACTATGCTTACGTAAGGTTATATAGAAACATACAAGTCATGTCAGTGTGTACTTGGGCCTTTTATAAGAGGGGGGAGGGGGACAAACTTTGAGATGACGATGTAATTTTACATGTACTTCCTGGCTCTTGAGTAAGTGTTTGGTACTTCACTACATGATGCAAAACAATGTAAAGCTGGTAATTTTTGTGTCTGATGATTTTTGAGTCTGTTTTATTTTTGCACTCGTGATTTTCCAAACGATGTTGATTAATGCATTATCATAAATAATCCATAGACCACTGTTACTATTAATGCCCCAACTTATCTTATAACCATTCTTATAGAAAAGTGCTAAAGTTTTGAATATTGGGTTTGAGTTTTCTATGCAGAGGAAGGCCAAATTAAACTGTTCACATAATACAAATCAGTCTACGGTACACTACACATCTAGATTTCTGATCACTACATGATATACAAGGAGTAATAATGATTTTTTTTCTTTTCTTTTCTTTTTTCAAGTACATCAGTCCTCTGATCATTTCAGCAATATTTGAGCGCGAACCATCAATTGCGCCAGATTGTACCACGTAGATATAAAATAAGTGTAAAAGCACGTTTATTCACTTCATGCTACAATCTTATTTCATGTTGTGTATTTTCGACATGCACTAAAGGGAACTAAACAAGGGGCGTATTGTCCAACCACAACTATTTGTTGCATTATCTGTTGAACTCAAATGTCTCAAAATCACAGAAAAAAATAAAACAGCATTATTGTTCCATTATGAATTGTTTCTGCCAAAAGTCTGTTACAATCGTGCTAATGCCATTTTATGTTTCAACTTATCTCTGTGTTTAATTTGTAAAACATGTTTCATTTTCGTAAAGTATGCTTGTTGCTATCAAGGAATTCCAAATATACAGGAAACATAATTTTCTTGTAAGCAAATTATGTATGAAAGAAACCTCATGTCAGAATATAAAACAAGCTAACTATATACAAACAATGTAGTATGTTATGCATTCTGGTTTTGCGCCAACAAGTCAAATCACAGGTTGAAAGGGAAAACTGTTTTTTATACATTCTTGCATCATATACAGTTACAACCTTTTACACATTGCCCATACTTTTGCCAGTTTGATACCAGTAAGTAATAATCTGTATGCTTGTGCTTTTGATGTTGTTGTACATTGTATTCTTCAGTCCTTTTTAATGACCAAAATACAGTTATTACACAGAAAACAAAGTTAATTTTCTAAGTTGATGCTAGACGTTTGCTTTGACCCTAGGGACACTTTTTCACAATGTTCCTAGTCTCGTTACTATAAACGGCTACATAGAGACTGGTGTATGATAAGAAGTGCATGCAGAATCTCTCAGACTACATTATCATAACTCACATCTCATGGCTACAATGACTGCTGTACAGTGAAACCATGTACATCTAGACACTTAGGGGCAAACTATTTTTATCTAGATTCCTAAGGTAACTTTAATTCCCATTATCATTGGTCTAATAGTCCTATTCACATTTCTGATGTTCTCTGGGTGTTATGGGTAATTATTTTCCGGGTAGACTTCAATATGTACAATTCTATTTTTTGGGGGTCAGAGTTTTCACTGTACATAGACAAACCATTTTTTCCAAATTGAGAGTTAAAGTGTTAACTGTAGTAACAATGTAAGACTTAAGAAGGCAGTGTCAGCATTCTTTAATCTGGTTAACCAGCAACATACAGACTCCATACGACATCTCTCTTATCATGAACAAACAACACAGCAAATCTCTAATGCAAACACAGACTCCATAGCAAATCAGTCTCCCACAATAAAGAACGTTTTGCTATAAAGAACTAAACAGACAGGCTATGACTCTACCAAATATGGAGACTCAAGAGAGACGAACTCTACTACAAGTAGCAAGTTCTGCTGTTAATATACCAGATAAGTTGTAAACAGCAGATTTTCTCTATTTTCTCTATGTTCCGTATTTAGGCAAATGGTCCCGATGCCAGAGAGAAATCAGTGAGACAAACTTCGATATGATAGACTCTTTTCAACACGGACATCATAAAAGAGATCTGCGAATATTACAAGATTCACACAACATTGAATTTTTTCTCCCCTCTTCAAAGACAACATAGCATTCCGTATTGGATAGGCTTGGATGGCTGTCAGGTTAACTGTGTAAACAATGGACAAAATTACCCGCAGCATTATTGACCAATCATTGATTATCTATATTAAGGACCGAAAAGTGGAGACAGATTGAATGATAAGCCCCCACAAAAGTGTCCACAGACTGAGGAGTATCATGGAATGAATGTACTTGTGGATGCTTGTGAATGAGATCAAAGTCGTTCTGCTTCCAACAACTTGACCAATGATCTTAAAACAACTGAGCAAAAATGATGAAAATATGATTCACAGTTATCCATCATTCAATATGTCATTTTTGTGAATTACAACCTTTTTAATCGATATCTTATGATCAGTACAAAGACCTGCAAACATATTGTACTTTTAGACACTATAACAGGCATAGAACGTAACTGGCTACAAACTGCATCTAACTAATCTCAATCAATCATAGCCAATCAGACAAACTACAGATATAATGAATTGTATAATATGAACAAGTGGGTAAGAGTAAATATGGCGTTATGGGTCTCAAACAAGTCGTTACGCGTCTAACAACCAGTCCCAACAATTTCAAACAATGTGTCTGATGGGGGGCCCTTTATTGACACTGTCTATAGAAAAGGCCATCAAACAAGGTGAAACTCTCCATTCCCTTGAGGACCCTCTTTATAACAGTTATTGGGGTAAACAATGATTATACAGTTACCATGACAAAGGCTTCGATAGACTTAGAGACCTAATTACATGTGCAACAAGAGCAGTCAATGGTTTAAAAGCTCGTTAAAGGGTTAATTTAGCAACCTGGCCAAAGGAACACTAAACTGTAAGGCAACATTTCGCTAGCTTTAATACTAACATTCGCAGACTAATGCTATACTGTTTTAACTAAATACAATAAATACAGATATTTAGGCTAGTTCTTCTCTATGCCTTAATGTTCATTATCAATGAGATTGCTAAATATTTGAAAGCTTAAAGCCAAACTGATTTAACTTTACATGGACTGAGTGTGTAAATTAGAGTATTGTTGCATTAGTTCTTCTATTTATGAATCTTCTGGTATCCATAAAACTTGGGGCCAAACTTAATTAACAAACAAACATCTTCAATCTTGTACACAGAGATATACTTAATCTGCCTGTATATAAATTGGAACTGTAAATCAAATAGAAACAACAAGGACTGGTTTATGGCAATAATTTGAAGTCAAACACAAACAAAACATAGGCACTCTTTATAGCACCAATAAATGTTATATGGCATGGGTGAATAGGAGATAGAAAATCAGCCATCTCTGCTATATATACCAAACAAACCTTTATAACTTGCTTTAGAAACGTTTTACGATGTCTAAGCAGAATATTAATGCATCGATCAATTAAGCACCTAAAGTAGTATTGACAATTTTCCACTTGTAGACCTCAGGTTTTTCTCGACTTCTTCTTACTGTTTCAAAGCGTGGATGACCAGTTGTTGTAATGCTGGTAAACTTGATGATTTTT
>ENA-OREC01002464-OREC01002464.1-marine-metagenome-genome-assembly--contig:-NODE-2464-length-10219-cov-13.927529_pt1 | contig 10219 bp, 4 predicted proteins | sample MGYA00248626_ERZ508543 | MGnify/ENA primary metagenome ERZ508543 (study PRJEB26211, sample SAMN05518279) | marine metagenome | isolation source: Puget Sound, Washington, USA | host: Bankia setacea...
CTGTCATACTGTGCTAACATTGAGCTGTCATACTGCGCTAACATTGACCTGTCCTACTGCACTTACATTGACCTGTCCTACTGCACTTACATTGACCTGTCCTACTGCACTTACGTTGACCTGTCATACTGCGCTAACATTGACCTGTCTTACTGCATTTACATTGACCTGTCATACTGTGCTAACATTGAGCTGTCATACTGCGCTAACATTGACCTGTCCTACTGCACTTACATTGACCTGTCCTACTGCACTAACATTGACCTGTCCTACTGCACTTACATTGACCTGTCATACTGCGCTAACATTGACCTGTCATACTGCGCTAACATTGACCTGTCATACTGCGCCAACATTGACCTGTCTTACTGCACTAACATTGACCTGTCCTACTGCACTAACATTGACCTGTCTTACTGCGCTAACATTAACCTGTCATACTGCGCTAACATTGAGCTGTCTTACTACGCTAACATTGAGCTGTCATACTGCGCTAACATTGACCTGTCATACTGCGCTAACATTGACCTGTCATACTACGCTAACATTGACCTGTCATACTACGCTAACATTGAGCTGTCATACTGCGCTAACATTGACCTGTCATACTGCGCTAACATTGAGCTACCTTATTGGGCTTACATTGTGTTTCATTTTTGTCTAATATTGTGCTGTATTTCTATATTTACATTGTGCCCATCTCTTGGCTAACATTGTTCTGCATGTTTGGCTAACGTAGAGCTGTTTTACTGCATAAGCTGATGTTGCATTCATCAATTGGGATGCCCTGATTTATCATAGCAATCATGTTCTTATTCTCAAGCCAGTGGTATTCAAGGTGCATTAACTGTGGTTATGTTAACCTAAATGGGTCAAGAGACACAAGGCTATCTTAAATTTGTAGAATTACTGGTAATCAAACACTTTGCAGTGCCAAACATTACTCAATGGAAGCAACTTTCTTTTAGTTATTTAAATGTTGCTTTTCTTCTGTGTAACTATAAATTAGCAGTCAGCTTCTCTTTTTTTATTCACAGATCATTGGAATGTGATTATAAACAAGGCCAGACAAGACAAGGCACATTTTGTAGCCTATCCACAAAGTGGGGACATGAACTTGTACCATATATTTCTATACAGGTGTGTGATATATGTACACAAAGGCGGCTATCTATAATATATATCAGACAACAGACTGTGAATTGTACGGACATACACAATTATGAAATGATCTACTCTGAAAATGGTAAGATCAGGGTTAAATGTACATGTATATAGGTATAATATAAACAGTATATAATGCACAAGCCCCTACGTAACATGTCAATCAAAACACACTCAAAAGTGCAGACTAAAAACACACTCAAATCATCCTATTATAGTTGGTTCTAACAAATAACAATTCTAGATTGGCTTATGTTTATGTCTGTCAATGACTTGCTACTCTTTTACAGGCTCATTTCAACTAATAGTAGTACAAACTTGAAAAGTTCTGAAAAAAAGGATCTATTTTTTTACCGTTTGAAACATTACAATTGAGATTTTATACACAGAAAAAATGGTTTATAAAAACATTTCGAGCAATTATACATATTTTGCTTTATCAACCTGTATGTTACTACCAAAATGCTCATTAATTTCAGCAATCATTGTTAAGAGGTATTTGACACTGGTTATGACAACAGAAACAAGGTATAGTATTGTTTGATCGATAGCTTGTTACCTTTCCATGCATTGGTATATATAGAACACTGACAATGTTGCAACAAATTACAGCGGTCTTCTACTCAAAGTGCTGTCACCAAGGTGCTTATATATAAAAATCAATTCAGTTTATTTTTAGCTTTTTCATTTGGCTCTTAAAGTTTACAACCTTACTTTGGATATTTACTACCTTGCTATGAGCTCTTTAAACCTTACTTGGGGCTCTTTACAACCTTACTTTGGGTCTGTATATCCTTACTTTGAGCTCTTTACAACCTTACTTTGGGTCTGTATATCCTTACTTTGAGCTCTTTACAACCTTACTTGGGTCTGTATATCCTTACTTTGAGCTCTTTACAACCTTACTTTGGGCTCTTTACATCCTTACATTGATCTTTACAACCTTACTTTGGGTCTTTTTAACACTTACTTTGGGTCTTTTAACACTTACTTTGGGTCTTTAGAACATCACTTTGGAGTTTTACAAACATTCTTGTTTTAAACTATTTTATGTTAAAACGTATGGGGACCTACTTGTGTTCCTATATAACATTTCCTTTTTGGAGCTATACTTTGAGCTATACTTTGAGCTATACTTTGAGCTATACTTTGAGCTATACTTAAGTGTTCATGGAGCGCTATGTAACCATCATATGTTGAAGTAATATAGCAGAAACCAATTCAAAAGCATTTTCTATTTGATCATTTTTTAATTTTATTTTACATAATCGTTTTGTGTTGAACTACTATTAAACCTGTATGTTATATTGGTATCAATCTTTTATAACATTAGTTTGTTTGTTGTTTTCTTTTCCAAAACTAGTAGGATCTTACACAGCATAGCATCCTTCCAAAATAATTGTTACAGTGTTAATCTTTTCTGTAAGGCTAAACAATATATTTTAGATTTGTGTTCATGCAATTTTCTAATAGTGTGTAGGGTAGAGAAATGTTGAAGATAATTTAGAAGTGTATCAGACCAAACTAGGCAGTTAATCATGTCAGTTTGAGTATCTTTTTGATGATTACATAGTAAGATACTTGAGAATTCAATATGATTTAACACTATAATCCAACCAATTCTGCACTCACTGCCACCTACACCTTTATTTACAGCTATAGCTCACCCCTTACTTTGATGTAACAAACTCATGCAAGTCCAGGCTAAATAACAGTCCTTGCCTAGACCACAATGGCTAATTTATGGCACCCAACTTTCAACGTCATAAAACTAACAGACAAGTTGTTAATTGTGCACCTATTCAACACTAGATAACTTTGCACCCTTATTTTATTCTTTGATATTTTATTAAAAGTTGCCAAGTGCCACTTAAAACACATAAATCATGACTGAAAAAGTTCCCCTGCTATGCAACTGTATGTACCAGTCATTGGATGTGCAATAAAGTTTCCATTTAATCATAATTCTATAATTTCAGGCAAAGATTTGAAGACTTTGATTGCATAATTTATATGATTACAGAATGATCCTGTGAACTTTAAAATACTAGCTTGTTTTGTGAATGGTTATATTACGCCCATATTGACAAATAATGTTGAGGTTAGTTGACATGTAAATAATCCATGCTTGGAATAACAAGCATGGGATATAAGATGAATTTATTTTGGGATTATACTAAATTATTTTAATGCTATTTTGAAACAAGAATTTTTTGCTTATGTAAATCAAGCTCAAATCCATTCCTGGAATCAACCGGTACTAAGCAATGAGGGTAAACATTCTTTCTCAAGGAAACAAAGGGAGCCTTTGATGGGGCTCAAAATTGATGACTGACCAATGACAATTTAATTTTAAAATCTATATTGGGTGTTTTAAACAAATCTCCATAGTTTAATAATATCTAATGAAGGTTGTAAGAGCAAATTATAGCAGTACGTTAAGAGGCAGTTACTATACAGGCAAAGAGTTTAATGTTAGCAATTAAGTGGAATATTTTGAGCCTACAAGGACACATGTAATGCATGTTGAGGGACCATATTAGGTTGTATATAAACACACCAGGTGACAAGTACTTTTCACATACATGCTAATTTCTACCAACAAACATTCACTATATAAGGCTAGTTTTACTCATAGTTGCCTGTTTTCCAAGAAATTTATGCTTTACTTCTTATTTCTTTTTCTTACATCAATCTTACTCAAAGATATATTTTAAAAGTAAATGTGTCAAAGAAAACTGTAAGAATGGGAAAAAGAGAGAGAGAGAGAGATTTGGGAGAAAAAAGGATATAAAACAGTATCACACCGAGAACCAAGTCAGAGGAAGACACAGTGCTGTAAACTGAGGTCCAATGTCTCACCACAGAAGGAGATCACATCCAGTCCTTATACTCTATTTACTATCACACATGTGCAGGAATTGAAATTTTCACTTGAAATTTAATACTATAGTTCAAAACTTCAAATCTAACTGTATAGTAGAACATTATTTGTTGTTGTTTTTGTTCCCTATTTATGTGAACCAATTGCAGTTTCCAACACCAAACTTCATAAACATTCACAGCAAAGTGTTAACAAACATCAATGAAATTAAAAGGCAAACATCATCCATATTGAAAGTCAATTTCAAACTAAGTTTTGACAATTTCTAAACATAATATAAAATCTAGTAACATTCTTTACAAAATGGAAAGTGTTTTTTTGGAATGTTCAAACAAATCACAAAAAGACAAATGAAATTAAAGCAGTACAATAAACCATTTCCAACTCTCTACTTTAAATGCAAATCCATATATCTCCAAAACAAAAGTAAATATAATTTCAAAAAATGTTAATGTTCACCGGTATAAATTTGTATGTGTTGGAATAAAAACAGAAGTAATATTTGATACAAAGGACAATTATAAGACACAAGGAATAGAGACAAGGAGGCAAGCCGTGTTAAGTGATAAAGGAACAATAAAGTGTTACAGTAACTTCAGCCAAACACATTTTATCCTTTATGGGGATGTTCTCAGTCTCAGAAACCCCATATAAACTCAATGTTCACAGTCTTACTCTATACACAGGGAGGCAATAGAAAAAGCAACAGGTCTACAACACTAAAAACAATCTGATGGAGGAGGGGCAGAACTCACTTAGAAAAAAATCAAACAGTAATTTCATGGAAGTGAAAGTTTCACGAACTACAACTTATAAAAAAAAAAGATAAAAAACAGGAGAAAATAAATCACACAAATCACGAAATTTTGAGAGAAAATCTTTTTTGAACAAATTTCAGTTTTTGTTAACTAAATTGAATTGTTATTAACCATAGTTATGCCAGGCTAGTGTGGGCACTTTGTTTATTATCAATTTTTTGTTTCCAGAATCAACAAAATTAGATATTTTTCTTTTGGATCAATATGCAGCAAACCTGTTTTTGATTGTTTCTTTAATGTGTCTAGCCAAAATACAGTCTAAACCACCTAGCAAAGATAATGGCCAACTATTAATTGTATTTCTATTTTTTGTCATGTGACCAATGTTGCCAACATGAATAGGAGCAAAGAACAAATAGAAACACGTTCTACGGTCAAACACAAATAGAGGGTGATATTAATAACTATAACCTATGCAATATTGTGTTTGAAACTAAAATGCTTTCACAATTGTAAATAAGCAACATAACAAAGCATAAGTTAGGAAATTCTCTGAAATTTGTCTGGAATACATATTTTCCATGCACATTTTGTTTTAGAATGTGACTAACATCCTCCCCCTAGTCACCAATACATTCTAAACTTTCTGGACTAGCAATCATCTAGGATTATTTCTAAATTTCAGAGACATTTCTCTCAAAATAAATCATTCTGGTTGTTTGAGCGAGAATCCAACATAACAGGAAAGGCAACAAAATATACTGGTTACTGTTGGCATAACAACAGTCGTCAAGGCAACCATTCATATTGCTATGCAACAGGAGTCAATGACCTTGACACAAATCTATGAGTTTATATGGGGTAGTTCACCTACCTACGTACCAGTGTGTCCCAATCCTTCAGTAAAACAAGGAGCAGAGAGTCAGATTTTACGTGCCGAGAAATGACGACAGATAACTCTGTGTTAACATGTATAACTATGTCCTACAATTTACTTACTGTAAAATATGTACAAATACCAGCAATAAGAAAGTCTTTATATATATATATATATATAAATGTAATTAAGAAAAAAAAGTCTTACTTTATCTGAATGTATTACAAAAAAAAAGAAATGACAACAACACAGAACTCTGATAGCAATTTCAAACTCACATACTATTACATTGTTATAATTACAGAGTTTTCTGTCATTCAAAAACATACATATTAAAAAAAATACACTGGACAACATAGTGCGCTATTTGTTTTGGACCTGTTTTGGACCTGTTTTGGACCTGTATTACACTCTACTGGTATATCATATAGGTATACCTCTCTGTGTGTGCGAGTACCACTATACACACTCATGCAAATAACTAATTCAGATAAATTGTCAGAAACAAGTTGAAGACAAAACCAAGCTAGGTTGTTTTTTTGGTTTTGTTCACAGATACTTATGCATGCTCCAGAATGACAGGCCAGTAAACAGTCAAAGTATCTAGTGCTGATGAGCTTTAAACTTTAGTACCACCATCATCATTGAATTCTGACACTTAGTGCTGCCACAAACAATCAACACCACTAATTAATTACAGATTTGCCTGATGCATTGATTCATTACATTCTCATTCTAACATTTGAACTATAATTAGGGTACCTTTTCAATACTGTTTGTGTCTGTAATGTTATTAAGTGCAAACTCATTAGTGCCAAATACTATACTTGAAGAGTTTAAGAAACTAAACTACATGGTGTGGTATACTTTGATGCATTATTTAAGTCCCAATTTTCATTCATTGATATTTTTCATACATAAGTATTCAGCTCAATGTTCAGACGTGTTTGCTACTGTAAAGAACCAGTGTTTATAATAGGGCCTCATTTTGGAAGATGCATAAGTTTCTATATAATATAACAAGATTAAGCTCTGTAATCAATAAAAACACGACTATATGCCAGGTTAAACGTCAATGAAATACTTCAAACTCTCAAATTTCTTGAAGCCACATTCATTATCAACTGCAGAAAATTCAAATATAGGGGGGTCACACAAAAATACTGTGCAGAAAATGCAAAAAGTCAAAAACTTGGAATTTTTAATAAATATTTGCAGGGGGTTTAAATAGAGGGTCAAATTCGATAAGATCCCAAAAATTCCCATAGAAAGCAGGCAAGACAACACGTCCACAATAAGAACATTAAAAATACAAAACAACATGAAATAAATGTTTAAAGAAAAAACTGTCAAAGAGGAAAATATGGATACATTTCTAAGCTACAGAAATATATATGATGGCATGAAGCGTTCTGATTGGTCAAGAGTCATGTGATATCTGTTTCTTTAATATAGATATGTAACTCCTATATATGGGCGTTCACCACGAAATGTGACCAAACTACAGCAAAGTATAGACAAATAATCAACAATTAATTCAAAACAATGTCTCTGCTGCCATCAGACCGAGGTTTATAGAACAGGTTTCAAAAATGTAAGTTTAAAATCACCAAAAATGTATTTTTAAAGCTTGAGATACAGACTTTCATGTTAAAACTACTGTACAAAAATGTTAATATCAACAGTTGTTACTTGGATCATCTAAAAGACTACGTTATCTTCCGCTTGTAAAAAATCTATAGCAATATGGCTTATCAGCACAGTAGTAAAGGGAGAGTAAAATAAAGAGTAAACTGATAAAAGTGGGTGTTGGGCTGGGGGTATGGCCTATGATACACATGGTTATGAGTTGGAACACTTACACAGATCCAGGGGTGTTTGAGCGCCTCTTGCGCGGTGATGCGCTTTGAGGGATTAACAGTTAACATACTGTTGATGAGGTTTTTTGCTTCTGGGGTGACAGTGTCCCATTCTGGAGAAGGATACTGTAACAGAAGTAAATATATAGTGCATCTAAATCATGGTGTACAAATAGATATGTATTCTTGTTTTGGTTTGCTTAAGAATGATCACACGATATTGCTGGATAACTAGTCCAGTACTAAGCCAGTGTGTGTGAGTAACTGACAACTTTCCTACATAGAACACTGAGTGAAACAGGGTATAAAGAATGTGGTTCAACAAGGGTTCAAACTCAAAACCTCTTAGTTCTACAGACAGGTACTTAATCAACTCACATACTTGAATATGCTCTCAGTCCTGGCAAAATATTTGAAGCTAAAAGCTCTTAGAGTAAATGTATACAGTTAAAATATTTGTTCAATCACCGTTGTACAATTGTGACTATATATTTTGTCAAAGAATTTGATTAATTTCAATCATTACATGCAACAATTCCTAAATATGTTTACAAGTCCACTCAACTCTTGTACAATTAACAAACCATTTCTGTGCAGTCCTGTACTTACGTCATATGCCCCCACTTTTATCTGAGCATATAATCTGTGTTGATCCTCATCCCAGAACGGAGGGTAACCCACAAGTAGAATGTATAATATTACACCTGTAAAACAAGGACTCTATGTCAGTCAAAGCTATACAGCTTACATACACCACAGCTGTCAGTCACAGCCATACAGCTTACATACACCACAGCTGTCAGTCACAGCCATACAGCTTACATACACCACAGCACAGTTAACACCAGGGCACTTTTCATCACCAGACTGCTATTCACCCTAAGTCTCTTAACTGTAAGACAACATATTCTTTGAAGCAAAGTTGGCCTTATTTGCAACACAATTATAACACTGTTCTCCATAACACCAGTCATATAGTTCAGTTATATAACCTTACAACCTGTACTAAGCCTGTCTTAAGAAAGTTACTGACAACTTTTTCAACTTCAGACATGGACAGTGATAAATCCTAACATAAAAGTGACATTTAGGTTTAGGATTAAAGACTTCCTGATAATAAACAACATAGATTAGTATCGACTTTCAAGTAAGAGGTTTTGTTATGGTGGAGTGTCATAAAGATGTTCAACATAGTGGCAGCAAGGCAATCGTAATCAATTGGTAATAAGTCAATCGTGATTTCCAACCCTATCAAAGTCTCCTGTTGTTTTCTTCAGCAAGATACTTAACCTTCCCAGGAACAGATTAAAGCGTGAATTACCGAAGCAAATATTGCTTGTTTCACAATCAAATTAAAACAAATAGGTAAATACAGAAGTAAATTATGGCCTCCCATCTGTCGAAATTCTACTAGAGTAACTTATCACCTAAAGGTTTCCAGCACTACCAATTCAACAGAGTGACTTACCACAAGCCCAGACGTCCACAGGTTTGCCATAAGGATCTTTCCGTATAACCTCTGGAGACAAATAGCCTGGAGTTCCAGCAAAACCTATAATATATTTGTATTTTGAGGCTCACTGCAATAATAACACAATATATATAATGAAACTTGTGTCACCAGGTCTCTCACAACTCATCACTGTATTTGTTGTAATATTCAGCAGCTACGGTCTTTGTTCTAAAGTTTAGTAATTAACACTAGCACACTAACACAAGAATTAAGATAGGAAAAATAAAATGTAATGGATAAAATCTGGGATAGAAAATCCTTTGAAGTCAGAGGTCATTGGCCGTTGTGGCGGGGATGAAAAAACCGACTGACCACGCAGAACCAACAAAAAGTCGAATGCTAAAAAACAAACAAAAAACAAAACAAAAAAAACTAGCATACTTGTAAAACATTCATCAGATTGTAAAATAAATTTGTAAAGACCATACAAAAATAAATTTGTAAAGACCATACAAGGAGAATATATGAAGCACTAATATAATCTTGATCAACTTGTTTTATAATGAATACTAAATAAAAGACTTGACATTCTCTTACACAAAATTCCAGCTTTAAAGTAACTGTTGTAATACTGAAATCAATTGTTGGTAGGTGTGACTATCAAATTGACTAAAGTCATTATTTCATCAGTGTTTTTTTTTAAATTGTACTCATGTATAACTGTTTAGACTCAGGTCAATAAAAGAGCACTATACTCAAACTTACCACATATATAAGACTTACTTGCAGTTACCATCACTTACCAAACCATGCCTGTTGGTCACCCTGTACTTCAATGGCAAGACCAAAGTCAGCTAGTTTTACAGCTGCTCCTTTTGCTTTACTTGCTAATAACAAATTTTCAGGCTGAAAAATACAAAACAATAGCAGTGTTTAAATCCAATAATAAGGGGGACAACTTATGTTCAATCTATCAAAGTACAAACACAATGCCATCCCTTTGACTTGAATGATCTGACAATTTCTGAAAGCAGTTTTACATATGTTTCTCAAGAATTCGCTTCCTTGCCAGTACTTCATGATTGTACACGATATCTTTTATCTCACAGAGGACATACTGTTTGTAAAAGGGATATACTTATAAATCACTGTGAGCTAGTATTCTATGATTATCCAATGTGGTTCATCCAACAACTGCTACCTGTGTATGGTTATAGCAGGCTA
>ENA-OREC01002465-OREC01002465.1-marine-metagenome-genome-assembly--contig:-NODE-2465-length-10219-cov-13.768586_pt1 | contig 10219 bp, 4 predicted proteins | sample MGYA00248626_ERZ508543 | MGnify/ENA primary metagenome ERZ508543 (study PRJEB26211, sample SAMN05518279) | marine metagenome | isolation source: Puget Sound, Washington, USA | host: Bankia setacea...
ATACACACATACACGTATACACACATACACGTATACACACATACACGTATACACACATACACGTATACACACATACACGTATACACACATACATGTATACACACATACACGTATACACACATACACGTATACACACATACACGTATACACACATACACGTATACACACAAACATAAATTAGTGAAACAAATAGCAACATATGAAACAAACACAGAATAATAAACAATGTACATATTCAAACCATATTTCACATGCGTAGTATCAGACTTCGTAACACACCCTCTCGTGCACCTGTTCTTCACATATCAGACCGATATAGTGTGGTCCTCTGATAAGATGAAAAAGATACAAACTCTCAGGTCGGCGGATCAGTAGTGATCACTACCCCTCATTGGATAGCTTCCAGTTCTCCTAGTCTCTTCCAAGCCATAGCCAACTTGTCATAGCGCGTTTACTGCAGCGCTGTGTTGTTTTCCTACAATGCCTATGGAGCTTAATGTGATCCATACCGATAGTGCTGGAAAAGAACCGACATCCCACCTCTACTGAGAACACACATGTTTGCCGTACATGCTATTTGTACATGTGTTTGTGTACTTGGCTTTCTTCGTGCCAATTTCATGAATACAGAATGTGATCTATAGTGCCTTTTTCACACAAAAAAACTGCAGTTTGGGTTGTCAATGATGTTCCATTGGCAGAGATGTACTAGTGAAGTTTGGTTGTCATCGACTGATCTCAAGTGGCTCATACTGCCTGATGGCTGACCATGACATTGACCGTTCATTTAACTTGCTAATTAATTAACTAGTAATTAAACACCACTGTACAAGTAAACAATGGATCACCGATAAGTTTAGCCGACTTACGGAATGATCTCTATGTAATTACTATATCTTGAGATATTTCTAGACAATATAAACCACTCTAAGACACACGCATAGTCATAATTAGTCATGCCAATTGAGGTCACAGCCTTTATTTCTATTTTTTTCTATTCAGAACTATAGCGTACTGACTCGCTCTAACGTAGGGGTGACACATTTGACTTTTATAAAATGACATGACACTGCAAAATTCTTGAAGATTCATATCCTCTGAGTAAATTTCCAAAGATTAACGAGTACAAGTCACCTCTTATAGGAAATATGAAGCCACCAATATAACCAGTACACGTTTTATCTCATCAGTTTAGTTGTGAAGTACACATTCACACACACCATGAGCCACCAAGGTTCATGTGTATTCATTAAAGTATAGGTTTGATAAACGGAATCAATCACGCGGTTGTCAGAAAAATGACGTGAACTTTTTTCACGACTTACAATACAAAATTCTAAATAGTACCCTGGGTTTGGGGTGTATGTGATCATGGGGGTTGGAATACCGAGCCTTTGGTTTGTATTTTGCAAGGATGTAGGCGATTGTTGCATGTTGACAAACTGCTGCTGACCCGGCATACATGTAGTCATATTGTTCATGCCTGAAACTGTTGAAGTTTGTGGGAATGGGGCCATATTTAGGTGGTGTGCACTAATGTCTTGCGAGCTTGTAAACACGGGCAATCGGATATCAATAACGAAATAAACGATCCGTCTGTGTTGTTCCAATTCTGTAAGTTTTGTACGCTATCACTTAATCCTTTTTTGAATGTGTCGATGTACTAGAGTTTGATCTAGATAAACATGTTTTACCGTTTTTCGCGCTGTTTTTCGCCCATTTGTTCCTTTGTTCAGACTTATTTGTATCACTTTCACTGCTAAAAGTCCTCTTTTTACCATTTTTTTCTCGACTTCACATGTATTTATGAGTAGCACAAATGTATATCCAGTTTATAGAACTTTACTAGTCACTAATCCAATTAAACTCATGATTTTATACGGAGCTCCGAAAATCACCGCCATACTGTTTGACCTTGACCCCAACATGCAGTTCTAGTAATAGAAATCTCCTAAACAGATTATATTTTATAATAATATTGTAATTGAATAGTGTAATTAGAGCTTCAACAGTTGTTTGCAAAGAATCCGGTAATTACCATGATTGTTGTTGCAATTATAACAAGGACTATGCATTATTGATTAACATATAAACACATCTAAACATTTATCAACATTAGAGAGTAAATTGGTAATTAATTAGCTTTACTCATATTGAGTTACATGTGTTATACATAGTAATATTCAACATACCACCATCACATGAAATATGGCCATCACATGAAATATGGCTATCACATGAAATATAGCCATCACATGAAATATGGCCATCACATGAAATTTGGCCATCACATGAAATATGGCCATCAACGAAATTTCTTTCCGAGTAAATGGATACTTCAAGGAAAAATAGAGATTTTTTTGTTATTTGACTCATTTTATTAACCTTAAATCAAACATTTAACATGATCATTATATTTCTAGACATGCACTTCAATAACAAACAGAGTAAAACTAATTCTAAAATTGCACAACTGATCGTGTACCAAGAGTTTCCCAAAAGTATTGGTATACGTTTGCGTTCATTGGTGTTATCATGGAAACACTTATTTCAAATAATTTGAGCAATCTCAACAATACGTTTAACAATATATATATTCATGTATTAAAAGAGACACACGTATTAAGAAACAGCTTTATTCATGCTGAAATAAATGTTTAATGCATCAAGGTTAATCATATTCAAGGTATCACCGAATTGTAAAATGCGGCCATGACGGAAATTGACAAGTCCGAATGTATGGTTACATCAAGAGGATATGTAAACAATTGTTCTTGTTTTGACTCAAGTTTGCCTAAATCAATCATTAAACATATGTTTCGTCATATCAATAACTAAAACTGTATAGTTTATAAAAAAAAATGTAAAACAGATCGTTTTCCACAATTCTTTGCTATACGTTTATGTTATATTGCAGAATTTAGCTTATATAACTCATTTTTTTTAAACTTATAAACATACATGAACAGTAAGGATTAACTTTAAATTAAAAGTGTCTTCATTTAGGTTGAAACATGCATCCTATGCTAAGTCATGTCCAAGTAAATAACAAATCATGAAACTATAGCAATTATTGCAGTCTTGCCATATAGTATTTTTGATCATTATTATATTGTTGCCATGTATACTGGCATTGTTCAAAACATATTTCTGTCAACTGGAAATGATGCTTTATTATGATAAAATGTTTAAAACTCTTAGAATGTACATTTATAATAAAAGTATGAAAACTAGTTGGTATTTTACTTTAAAATTGGAATAGTTACCATATGCATTTGCATATTTGTGTAGTACAACATCTTAGCTTGTCTTTGATGTAAGTCACAGCCAATATAGTAATACTACCCATACATCAAATAATTAGGCTGGTTACCATGGAAACCATAACAAACGGGACCTTTGCCCACGGATACAAACTTAGCAAACACAGATTCCGAAATAGTACAGACCCTCACGAATATTTTGATATAAAGAAGTAAATGAGGGTTTATAGTGGCACTTATTTCCTTAATTAAGCCACTTAGACAGTGAAAGTTGCTAATCTACTTATATCGGTTAGTAAGAGGTATAACCGCTTGTTAAGTGTATCATACTTTAATTGTTAAAACCGGAAACACCCGGATACAACTGGTCACTACCTGTTTTCTCTGAATAGTGATAATTAGCACATTTTCCTAGACAAATATGCTTTTGATTTTTTCCAAGAAAATGTCTTTAATTTTATCAAAGCATCTAAACAAATAGCGTGCGACAGGTTTATACATACAAGTATAGTAATGGAACTTTCCTTATGCTGAATGATCGTTTTCGCTAATTCGAAAGTCAAGATTAATTAAAGGAAGATTCGTGATATAAGTTAAACTACATGTACTAGTCATGGTTGGTTCCTTGCTCTGCTCGAACGAGGTGTGCGACCAAATAACAAAGCATCAGTGCGACCAATCCTTGTAAATAAACCGATACTCGCGTTTTTTTATAGTTTATTTCCATTCGTATATGGCTTACAACGAATTAAATCAAGTTCTGCTATTACTTTTATGGATTGCCGGTTTATTATGGTGCATTATAATAAAGCGAGTTCGTTGCACAGTTTTTAAAAGGGTGTTAACAAAAAGTCATAGTTCGACCATGTCTATCGGAAGATCTAGTCTGTATTCCAACAGAAAAAAACATACGTTTATACATTGCAAAAACATACCTTCACATTCACCTTTTCGTTGCTCTTGTGCCCTAAGGAAAACTGTCCGAGTAGTAGGGTTGTCATCGTTGATCGCGATATCGATGTATTAACGATTCGGAGCTTCCGATATATCACCGATTCAACGCTTTGGAGTATCGATACAATTTAGGCCTACTCACATTGCGAAAACCGTCGGTCCGACGGTCATGACCGGTAACTTTTGATGACGACCGTACGTATTTGTGATGGTGTCGGTCTGTCTGGTGGACTGTTTTCACGTCAAGATGTAAAAAAGAATGAAGATTTAATTTCAATCAAGTATCAAATAGCGCTTTAAAGTAGCAATAACTTATTTTGTTTAACAGAAACGCGTCTTCTATCGTGTTAGTACGTATAATTATGGCACTGAAGTTTTGCTAATGAAATAAGTTTTTGATGCTGAATGTGAAAATCGCCCCATAAAGCAATGGGTCAAGTTTACCAGATTTCATTATGTCACTTGAAAAGGTTTTGACCATACTAAAGGATACCATGTACGTGTATAACACATTATATTCTTTATCTAATGTTTGTAATCATACGTTCCATTTGGAAAGTCTAAAATGCCTACTCCATGCCAGGCTGTGTCCAAATACCGTGATGACATCGAGATAACACATTATTACATCACCAAATAAGAATTGTTTAGCTTTTAAGCCGTATATTTTCTGTGTCTCTGAACTAATATTAAACTCAGAAGCGTATTGACTTGCTCCGACATGGCGATTTTGTAAATGTTAACGTCGTGCACAGAGGTAACAATTCGTCGTTGCATTCAATCGTAATCAAAGCGCTGAAAGTGCTGCATGATGGTTTTATACTTTTTTTTTAAATTATGATCTACGATAATGAGTGTAGTTTTATTGCATACCATTGTGTCAGCTTCCCACAATTGTTAACAGCTTTTAAGTTCTTGACACGACGATTATGTAAATTACAACGTCGCGAAAACAAGTGACAGGACGTCTTATGTTAGTTGTAAAAACGAAGCATTAAGTTGAACTGTTATTAAATAAAAGTATTAAGATGCAAATTTGTTTATTCCAAAATATTCTGTTTGCCTAACGACTTAAATGCCTAATTCAGATTTCGTTTGGATCTTTTATAAACTGAAAAAAAAACGTTTACCGTCGCGTTGGTCCGTCTACCACACACAAACAACGAGCTCATGTAGCTGTTATTAACCATTCTTATAATAACCGTAGCTACGTGTTGAAACTATTATAAATAGCATTTACAGGAAAATTGACATTTACCAACCCACACAATCTAGACATTGTAGATACGCATATATATGAATAAAGATAAGTACCATTTTCAACTTGACACATAAATTGACAAAGACCAGCTCTACATGACTCCTTTTTGCTGATGACAGTTTTCTGTACAATAACATAAGGAACCAGTAGGATGCCCAGACACTAAAACAAGACTTGACAAACCTCAAAGAATGGGAGAAGACCTGGAACATGTCCTCCAACACATCCAAATGTGAAGTATTCCGCATCACACGAAAAAGTGCCCCAGTCAAGACTACTTACCTCATCCTTGACCACCCACTACAATTAGTGAAGTACCTTGGAGTCATTCTTTCGGACAAACAATCCTGGACCCTACACATTGAGATGGTCACCAAAATGGCGAACAACACATTGGCTTTTCTCCGTCGAAACATTTCAAGATGTCCAAGAGATGTCAATGTCAGATGCTACGAGAGCTTAGGTCGCCCCAACCTCGAATACGCTAGGCTACACCATGGGCAACATACAACAACTGGAAGCAGAACAAAGGCGAGTCGCTCGTTTTGTCAGTGGAGACTACCACACTACAAGCAGTGTTTCAAGCATGATGAGCACCATCGGTTGGAAGTCCCTTCAACACCGCCGCCAACTATCCAAGCTTGTTATGCTGTATCGCATTATCAGCCAATTAGTTGCCATATACAGCCATATATTCAACCTTATTTTGTAACTACAAAAGGCCGTCAACTCGGATACCTGATCCAATTCTGACGAACAGACAATTTGAGCCGATCCTACTTCCCGTCTACCATAAGACTCGGGAACCAGATCCCACAAGGAGTGGTCACCAGCCCCACCTTGGGCACTTTCAAGGCAAGGGTTACCACCCTTGAGTTTTGAGTACACCACAACATGTTGTTAACCATATTTAACCTCACTCTACCTCACCTGTATATAGTACCTCACAAGTCAAAGTCAAGTCAAAATATCACCCGAAACATTAGCAGTATTCCACAGTTATGCATACCCTAAGCTAGAGAGTAAATTGATAACATTTTTAGACCACGTGTTTATGAGAGTACCATGGTTATCTTTTAAATACATACATTTATACATTAATGATCTAGGGGTTCTGTTAATTTTGTACCAGTATCTAATTATTCGAATTTCGAACTGATGAAGGAAACCTGACAAATTCACCATATATATTAGGATTAGAAGTTTTTGAATGAACCCTTAAAACTTGTTTCAACAATTTTATATCGATGTTTTCAACATCCTTTACTGGTTAATATTAAACGCTATGTTTTGTATTTGTTTTATTTGTTACGATTAAACTCCATGCTTTGTATTTGTTTTATTTGTTACGATTAAACTCTATGTTTTGTATTTGTTTTATGTGTTACTATTAAACTCTATGCTTTGTATTTGTTTTACTTTTTGCTATGAAACTGTATGCTTTGTATTTGTTTTATTTGTTACTATTAAACTCCATGCTTTGTATTTGTTTTATTTGTTACGGTTAAACTCTATGTTTTGTATTTGTTTTATGTGTTACTATTAAACTCTATGCTTTGTATTTGTTTTACTTTTTGCTATGAAACTGTATGCTTTGTATTTGTTTTATTGGTTACTATGAAACTCTTTGCTTTGTAGTGGTTTTACGTGTTACTATGCTTTGTATTGGTTTTACGTCTTAATATGAAACTCTATGCTTGTATTTGTTTTACTTGTTTATTATTAACTGTATGCTTTGTGTTTGTTCGTTATCCTCGTTTTCACAACACATTGTTTTGTAAATAACTCAAGAGCAGTAATGTTACATACTCGGTGTCTTTCTTTGCTTGTTGGCGACACTAAATGCAGATTCAATGCTCTACTGTGGTGATACACTGTGCATCTGAAGTCACTCGTTGTGATACATGATTAAATACTTTGACTAGACATTGTTCTTCCATTTGAACAACAATAACACTATCATCGCCAGCACTTGTAAACCCTTTGATGTTCATTGCTGTATGTAATTCACTCCTTCACATATTTCCACGTTTCTTATTTCATTACTTTGATATAATCTGAGACGTCGTTTCTATAAACGTAAAGGCAACTATTTGATTAGTGACACCAATTTTCTAGGTTCCAGCAGTATATATCATCGGCAGCACTTACCAAGGTCAGGTTTTATCAATCATATGGAGTTGTTCCATTCTGAGACTACCATGTATCTTGTAAAGATTGTTAGAACTCAAGCTTCTTCATTTACATGTACTCTTAGTTATGGTATTATTAACGCTCTAAACCAATTTACTAAGTAGCTACTCTGAAAGAAAACATACGAATCTGTAAGTTGACGTCGGTTAACATCTTTCAAAATTGTTTTAAATACCGTTATGTTGTTGTTTTTTGTTATTGAATAGATGGGAATTAATTACACACCATTGAAGTGGAGCTTTTTGTTCCTTTTATCTGGAGTGATTTTACTCCTCCTTGCTTTGAGTAGTGAATGTGAATTGTAGGAACGCATTTGTCTGTTGGTTATGTTATGTTGAATCACTATAAATATATGTAATATGTAATCATTGTCGTGACAGTCGGAACTTTGCATGTAATATGTAATCATTGTCGTGACAGTCGAAACTTTGCATGTAATATGTAATCATTGTCGTGACAGTCGGAACTTTGCATGTAATATGTAATCATTGTCGTGACAGTCGGAACTTTGCATGTAATATGTAATCATTGTCGTGGCAGTCGGAACTTTGCATGTAATTGTCACTTATTCTCTATCGAATTCCACTGACATCCATGTGTTACAGAGACAATCCTAAGGTTTTCTGTTTAATGACTCACAACAATGAACAGACGTAGCATACATTGACTGACTTGATCAGGTAGGCAACAGAAAGGTTTCTAAAACAATCAATACTTCCGAGAATTAACTAACCATAATTACACTATATATGAAACTCAATGTTATAATTGTGAGATTGATTACTTTTTGAAAAGAAAACATCAATGACAACACTGTTTTACTTATCAATAACAGATTGGTTTTGCAGTAAAGCCAAGCGATGGCATACACATTCATTTTCGCCTATAATCAAAGGTCAACATTAGTGTTTCTATCCATAAATCACGAGGTTTATACGGTTTTTGTTGCCCACATGACACTAAGAAGATGTTGGGAATCAATCATTTACCAATGAATCAGCTTATCAGAGACTCAAGTACCGTCACGAAAATAGGCCACAGAAACACATTAGCAAGCGTGTTACACCGGTCATTTATTGTTTAGCACTTGATTTCTGATTGCACGTTGTTCAAGTGCTGTTGTTTCGTGAAAATGACGTACATGGGACATCGATCAACACTATGGAAAGTTAGAACAGTAATGTATTTGAACGTTGAATGTTTTCTGATGTAAAGTGTGCAAGGTGCAAGACCGCTGTTTTCCAAAGATGCAAATGAACTGTCTTACTTGCCATTGGAGTTACACTTGGACTTGTTATGCGTGTATTTTATATATTCTAGCATGCATAGTCTTAAAGTAAGGTTCGCCCTAGTTCAACTGTTCTAAATACAAGTTACATGATCCATTAATTTGGCTATCTATATTGGTCTGAACTGTTTCACTTGGTAAATGGCGTTACACGAATCGTTTTTATACTGTCACATCAACACAAGGTTAAGTGAACACGTCTGAAAACACGGCACATCAAACAAATTAATAAGTGCTACCCAAAGGTTTGAATGGGTATTATGTAGCTGACAGTGGTAATTAACATGTATATTTCAAAACAAACATATTGCTAAATTCGCCTTAAAGCTGACAATAAAACAATCATCAACTCGTACATTATCCAATCAAGTTATGTGCTGGTAAAGGCTGAACAAATGTTGGAAATTATAATTAACGCATGTGTGTTGCTTTTGTAAATGTAATTTATAAACATCAGATAAATCAGTGTCCGCCAGACTCTTCTAATTCTACGTTTGCTGTTAATCATCTAATGAATTCGTTACAATCATCAACGCTATAATATCGACACCAACATGGTTATTATGAAGGACAACAACAAGGCGGTTACCTGACGATTGTGTTGTCATCATCTAAGTACACCGTGCTGATACCCGTGAACACAAACGAGCCAAAATAATTCAACAAACGTTTGCTATAGCAGTAAATCATTCTCTTTTCAATCTATCACAGTCACGTATGTACGGCTGAACAGCTTATTTTCTTGTCTTTTATGTCTGTTTTCTTTCAGCGTGTTGTCAATTTATCATTCGATAATTTGACAGAGCTTTTATTAGGTGCTAGGTTCTGTACACTTATACAGAGACCAGAGCTGTCCCAGGCGTGTGAGGTATATAATGCAATAATCATGCGGTCTAGACCTCAAGGGTAGGCAGCTCTCCAAAGGAAGATAAATATCGAGAATCATTTAGTGTCATGAAAGTATTAAAGTATTAAAGTATTATGTGTGCAGAATTGTTAAAATATCAATGTAATGTCACGCTAGTTATGTTGTTATTATAATAAACTCTCATGTTGGTCGTAGTAAAGCTTAATAACACAACTGTTGCATGAACATCATTTTCCTTACTGATTTCACAGACGTAGAATATTGTAATGTGATGTAAAGTGTAACTTTAATGTATTTTAACTCTAATCGCAGGTCACCACTTCATTCAGGGATGGAATGGTAGATTACAGGATTCAAGCAGGGCAAACTTTTATAAAAACGTTGCAAATTTT
>ENA-OREC01002466-OREC01002466.1-marine-metagenome-genome-assembly--contig:-NODE-2466-length-10218-cov-14.061039_pt1 | contig 10218 bp, 2 predicted proteins | sample MGYA00248626_ERZ508543 | MGnify/ENA primary metagenome ERZ508543 (study PRJEB26211, sample SAMN05518279) | marine metagenome | isolation source: Puget Sound, Washington, USA | host: Bankia setacea...
AGGAAATTTGTGTTTCAACTGTTGCCACGGATATAAGGCTTCCTAATGGTAGATCCATGCTTCTTTCTGCAGATGGTTACAGTATAAGAAATGCGGGAGAGAACTTGTGACCTGTATTGAGTGGAAAATACTGATTTGTCTGACTTCTAAATAATCTAAATGACACCTGTAAAAACATCGCTTGTTTGTATCATTCAATGCCAACAGTAATGAAAGGGGATATTGACTTACTCTCGCGCCAGGTAAACAATTTTTTGAGTTTTTCATACATCTCCCCCTCTTTGCATAGAATTCTGGTATTTTGATCCAGGATTCTACTAAACATATGAGAACCAAGACTAAAATCACAAAACAATTTTCAATTTCCTACTGATCTGTTTGGCAGGCATAGTTATTTCATCTGATATGTCACTCAGCATCAATGACTACAGCAGACATGAAAGTGTTCACAACATTGCGCTAAGTATCTGCATCTGCGCTTGCAATGGGTCTTTCCACAGTATTTCTGCCATCTTGTTTTCACTCTCACAAAAACACTTCACTCTTTGAGCTTTTCTTAGATAAACACACACTTCTGTTATCCCATCAAAGCAACACATGCCTTGGTATCTGCATGAAAAATGACAAAGCAATATTCGAAGACAAGAGAAGATTTTGCACACAGGCTTCTAAACAACTATAATATTATCTTAGGACTTAAAACAGTGAAAGATGGCGAAAATATGGTCCTGAGAATGACAAACATGGACTCTACTCAGAATGCAGCATCTTTAGATAATAATATTTGTAAGCAGAGATATTATTGGAAATGGAAATCCCATATCTGAGGCAGAACCACTGTAACTTTTAAAATTATATTGATTATTTTTAACCTTTTCTTAAGAGTATTAACGCCTCAACTTAATGACCAGTCCGCAGGATTAGACTATAAAATTGGAATGCCTATATTGGAGTTAGTGCTAATACAATTTTTAACCCAAATACAACCAATACCATGACATCAGGGATTCTAACGATTTCAAACCAAAAGTCTTATAGTGCTCCAACTAACTCAGGTTTACTAACTCTATGTGACAAAATGGTTCATAGGAATCAAGTTTGCAGAATAATTATAAATTTGTTATGTGCGTTGTTGTTTTTGACAATATTTAACCAGGCAGCTTATTTGACATGATATTTTAACGCTCAATACACATTCTGGGGTAGGTGAACTTGTGTAACATCACTGGCTCTCAATACAAAAGTATAACTTAAATGCCGGAATGTCAAATCGCCTTAAAATACGCCATTTTTCATCTAACGGTAAATTCACTATTGTTCTAAGAAATGATAATAAAAGTGCATTTCAGCAGACGGCCAAAGTCTTAATTTCACGTGGTCAGTAATAAAATAAAAGCAAAACTTTACTGTTGCATGAAACTTATCAAGGATGAAACTGAAAGTTTTTGTAACTGCCTTAATATTCATACATAGTTACAGCAGTTTACTAACAATCAAATCAATGTGGCAACTTTCATTCATCTCACTGTGTCTCAAAGAAGACCCATTACAGATTTAGTATAGGTGTAGGTACTGAAATATTCTGACATTTATACCAATAATAAATCGTGGAAGTGAAACTTAAGTAATCGTGCAGCAAGTTTACAGTGTTATAACACAACACAAGTTGCTAAGACCTCCTTCAACTTCTGAAAGCTTTTAGAAACATAGCACTTAATTATTTATAACAATTTCCTGAGTTATTCTTGAACACTTGTTATTACAGGTAAAACTTTAAACAGGTTGACATAAAATAAAACTCATTATTACCTTTGAAATTCTGGTTACACCTGTATGCACTCGCTGGTTGTAGAATAATTAACTCCAAGCACTTTTTGGTGAACCTGAAATTGAATGCAGTTCCGTGTATTGTTCAAATTCACGTTTTAAAAAGTTTCGTGCACTGTACAGTATAGCTCAATTCACTCTTTCAGAAATCTGACAATAAATGCAGTTATATGCACAATCAGAATTTCCAGTTTATATCCAGTCATAGATCCAGCATATATGCAAATCTAGTCCAATCACTGTCCTCCTATGTAAGGTATACTCCTGGAAATTTGTCTTGACAACTTCCCATCAAGTAGTAAAAGTCTGAGACGTACAGAGAAAATAACAACAACTTCCGTCCACAGTACAAAATCCTGATAAATTTAACCTTCCACTAACGAACCAACACAAAATACATTTTCATCATTATCCACGAGATCTGACAGTCATTTAAGACAGAGAAGAGAGGGGTGGAGTGAGTTTTTCATTCAGTGACAGTGTCAGTCTACAGAATCAATACGACAGACTTCTAATGATCTCAATCAAGCTAGCACCTGACATCAGTGCTCTACGACTGTACAGTGTCTCACAGTGTCTCGGCACCCGATCAATGTAAGTGTACAGTACACAGACTCTCCAATACTCCAGGACAATCAGGCTTCTAGCTACCACGGCTATGAAATCTACCACCACTCTATGGCCATTACAGGCGAAAAGTATTGGAATAATTCTCAAACAGCTTAGCAGCAATTGAATCAAGCCTTCAATATAAGAGGTATCCATACAACCAGTATAGCATGAAGAAAAGGGGTAGCGATGATGATTATTATGAAGTCTGTTGTATAATATGGGGGAGAATTGTCTGGTCTAACATACACCATAGGGACCGGTAAACCTTACATATCTCTCACATGAACTACAAGAGATACTCTGTGTAGATCAACAAATCCCCCATGGCAACAATTGATAGAACCGATATTCCTCCAAAACAAGAACCTTTGTGCCCATTTTGAACTCTCTATCATAGCATCGTTTTATGACTGAGTTTATGGTAAATAAAAAACTTCAAAAATAGATTTCCTTTCTGATACTGAGGAGTCCGTTCATACCATACTGGGTGCTATTAACTTCTGTACTGGGCTCAAATAGCCTCAGACTATATACATTAACCATAAACCTAGGTTTCAGTCAAGGCTTTGAATTGAAAGGGATATGTTACTACACAACCTACAAAATCATGCCTTTGGAACTTATAACAAAAACCTCAAAATCTACTGACTTAAAAAGAGCCGCCATTTTCATATCATTGTCTTTATGCAATACTTATGTTAGATGTCAACATGGCAAACTTAAAACATAGAGGTCTAATTACTGCAGTTCTCTGTTCAAAACTACAAAAGCATGTTCCTTGTCAGACCTCACAGACCTTTAAGCATTGTAGTCTGCTGCACATCTTAGAACTCGAAGCTGATGCACTCAATTCAGACGTGTTTCTCGGTACGTTCTGGCTTTTCAATCTTGACACTAGCTATATTTTAGTCTCAAAGCATGACCTGGAATTGGAATTTGAACGCTTGCCTTCCAACATCATGTAGCTCTACCCTCCAACAGCTAGAATTATGTAGTTACAATGCCTAAATAACTGTGCACCCTGTGTTTTGATAAAATTTGAGACAACTAGCTTGTAAAATTTAAGTCAATCTTTCATGCCTTCCTATCTATTGCATATAGAACTTAAAACACTCCTATTGAGAGTTGTCAGTAACTATATAAAAAATCCTTTCTGCCCTTAGAAGTAATATATGAACCTCGGAAAGCTGATTTAAAATACCTGAACATACTTGTTATTTTTTCCACATTCTGAAACAATGAACTCATGAAATTTGGATACACTGCATAACACTTAATATATTCTAAAAAATTATTTTGGAAACTGAAATTCGAATTTCTATATTTGTCTAAAAATTATCTTTTTTCATATTTTTGTAATTTAAACTAATTCCCAAAAGAAATGAAAGATTGAGAGAAAAAAAACTAGTTCCTAAATATTAAAGGTGTACTTTCGCTCAAAATCAAAGAAATACATATTCATCTGTACTTGATAGCCACAAAGTGACAAAATGAAATAATGCCCTTGTGGAATTTATAGACAACTGAGCTTGATCTTATAATAGCCTAGTACATGTAATCATATACCGAAACCATCAAAATTAATATTTAACGGGTGAGTCTTAAAACATTTTTAGAACTTGGGAGCAATTTGAAAGTAGGAAAATCAATGTTGTTTTTTTGTTGTTTTTCAAATACAACACAGATTCCTTCATAAGAAGCATTTATTGTTATATATATATGTATGCTTATTTCTTCAATATATTTTTCAGGAAATTAATTAATTAGGAACAAACGAGCAACTTTAAGAAAATGTAATCAAAAGAATATATTGCTATTTTCTACAGAAGTACATTTTTAAATATTTCATGAATTCAATTTTTTATATAAACTGTTTTTATGTTGCTGAATTTTACCTTCTACTCAACCTTAACTGAAAGTGAAACCGAGTTGCAGATGGCACTTATGTTTTGCTATATTTGAGAAAAAGCAGATCCTACAACTTGTACAGGCAATATTCAATGCAACTCCTATCTTCATATCTTATGTTGAATGCTGTAAAATTGAAGAGAACAGGTCATTGTTTAATGTTGCCTCAGGTATACCATTCAGTTAGGAAGATAACAGGTGATACTGACATCTAAATATACCCACCTTTCTGCACCTCACTGGCAACACTTCTAATGGACCGAACACACAAAAAATGAGAGTTTAATTAAGATATCTGATTTGGGTTTTCATGTGGATATAGTATTTTTACTCAAATGCTATCTGCTATTATCACCTTCCATTGTCATAGAACACAATAACAAATTCCCCAGACAATTGTTGCTTACAGGATCTGTCCAATTCACTATAGAAAACGTGTCTTACATGATTACGATATCTGCACTTTTCACAACGTCTCAAGAACCAAAAACAATCTGAGGAATGTAATAATTGGGTGAGAAAATAATGCCCTGCTTATTCCTTTTATTCCAAAATCAGACTTTTGAATTTATCTCATAAAATATACAAACAAATTCTTTCAAGAGAAGCTCATCTACTTAAACAGGTTTTTCAAGTAGATTGAACATCTAACCAGTTTTTCACTACTGCACTTATTGCAGTACAGTACACAAAACAAATATGAAGTATGATTAACTTGAATTTTCAAGTATGAAAATCAAGTTTATAGTGAGAAACCTAGTGCAGTTAAGAAAGGTTGGAATTGTTTTGCAACTCTTAGACAAATAATGCTCAAAATACTCTATCCATATAAAACCAGTCTTTTCTTGGCATTATTAATTAAAATTAACTAATTAACTAAAAACTGGCAATATATACTAAGTAAGAAAACGGCAAGTAATTATTTCATCAACATGACATTAAATATATTGATTCAAAATTCTTTATAAAACAATAAATACATATACAATAAAGATTGTAAGGTTACCCATACATAGAAAATGATGCAGCAAATATAACTCACCCCACTGTATGACGTATAATCAGTGTATATATACTACACAGTCACTGGAACAGTGGGCAATAATTAACACTAAATGTGCACAGTAGTTACTAGCTGATGATAACTGTCATCTTACAGAGACATCAATTGACCATAAACACCAACATTCCTCGCCTAGAGACAGCCTTAGATAAAGTAGTCAAGGCCAAGGCAAGTTAGCACACAGTCATGCATACAGGGCAAAATAATTGGTGCAAATTATGGGGGGGGGAAATGTGGGAATTGTTTCTTACTTACTGAACATTATGGAACTTTCGGGATTGAAAAATATTCAAAACTGACCCTGAATGAGTTATGGGCAAGCTGTGTAATTTGTGTGGCGGTGCATTGAGTATATCTTTATAATTATGTATTATTTAAATTAATTGTTGAACGTTTGAATTTGAAATGCCTATTTCTCGCAAATAATAGAAAAAATAAAATATCATGAATAATTCCTTATGTACAGTAATGTTTTGAAAATGAAACCATTTAAAATAATTTAATACTCAGTCTCCAATTGGTATCTTTATAGCAAGTATACATAAATGTGCACAGCAACTTGTTAACCTTAAAATGTCCTATATGCTTGATACAACACTACTAACTGAACTAACTACATGCATGTTGGTAAGGTGGCTTGGGGATGGCCTCGACCCTAAGTCAACAATGACGAGGAGAATAAATGGGGTTTGCCCACATGGGACCCGAAGTGTATAAAAACATTTCTCAACTATGCATTTGCATGATTGCATGTTATACTGATTCAAAATTGACATTGACATAATTTAGTGATTAGATTAATTGGAGAACTACTTTCTCTTACAACTACATCCTATCTTTTCTGTCAGTGAATCAGACTCGATCAATCAAGTGCAATATACATAAAATATTCAAATGCCCGTTTTGTAACGTCTCCAACCAGCCCCAGCCCAACTGTATCAAGTATAAATATTATACACCCTAACCCATATCAAGACTATAATGTTCAATTAAATTCTATTGATCTGTGTGATTGGTAATGATTTCACCATCTAATGCAATTACAGATTAATGAAAAAAACATGCAATCATCTAACAGGTAACCGTCAACTTGTAAAATGGGTTTCCATTGATGTGCAATCTTGCTGAGTATACAACAGGGATATGGGCGAATGTTTTATTGTATGTTATGTCACGTTGCTCACCATTTTAAATAATGAAGATGTATAAATACTACATGTTATGGCATTAATTCCAGATTACTAAAACAATTTTACACTGTTTAGAGCTCCAAGGACATCTCTATGCTGTGAGACTTCTAATAATGTTGTGTTTCTCAAAGACAGTCTAGGAGCTTTAGTTTCATTGAATTTGTTACAGTTGAGCATGGTTAAAGACGACTTACAGAATAAATCAGTCTGTCTGGAACCATTTCAAACATGGCCTACAAAACTCAGCTGTAATGTATTCTTCAACAACTGTCAACAGGGCCAACTTTCATCATCAAGGATTTACCCTCTAGCTGTGTCAATCTTTATAAGTGTTGACCAAATCTCAATGATTCACTGTGTTGATATAAATACAACTAATGTTTATGTACATGCATAGGTATAAGTTTTATATTCTGCTTTCAACATTCCTAATAAATTTGCCTGAAATATTTTGGATTAAACTTAAATCAGATTAAATCATTATGAAAGTTGGACCTATGTACTGATCAGAGGGTTAATTTGATTAATAACTGGAATCTAACACTAAGCTTACAAAAAACAATCCATTCAAATATTTGGATAATTTTACGTCTGAAAATATCCAAAATATTTACCCATATATGTTAAAAAAATGGTTCTTTTTGAGTCTGGTAAAATTAAAGAAATTGACAAAGTTGGAGTTTATATATTTGCACAAAAATGTTTGCCAGTCTTTGTTAATGTGTTTCCTGAATTATTTGCAAATATTATGAATTCCTGAAGTATTGTAGTCTGGTCTACAGCAGTGAAAATAAAATCTTGTATTTAAATAAATATAACAGTTATATATATTTACTGACAAAAAAAGAGAACAAATCACTGATAGTCCCTGTAATTCTATTTATGATAGAGTAAAGAATCTACGACTGTATGGCATGATGTGCTGATCATCATAACTAACTAAGTACACTTGAGTTTTGGACAAAGACTAACAAAATAAAAAACAAACTTAAGAAGAGATATATTTCCCAATGAACAATAGTCGGACACTTTGCTGAGTCACACAATTCTACATACAAGGAAGTACAGAGAAGCTCAGCAGTGCCAATGATAAAATAAACACTTTCCAATCATGTAGAAACATTCTATTCAAACATGTAACTTTCCAACCCATTTTATTTCTCTCTCTACAGACATGTAATCATTACACCCATCTTGTCTCTAAACAACAGTTTCTATTTGTCTGGAATTTTATCTTCATTGCATTCTCCAGTGAGAAGGAATTTCACGTTTTCATCATATTTTTCTACAATTTCTCTGATTTGTTTTAAAAGCACAAACAAAACGTATATTTCACATCTTATTCTTGCCTCTGTATCCCTAGTCTGGTTCCCAGCGTACTGCTATTGTAAACAGTAACAAAGTTAAAGGGGAAGGAACTCCAGACAACTGTATCCCCACATTCAGAGAAGTTCCATTAAATAGCTTAAGTCCTTCTTGTTAACTATATATCATTTTAAAAAAGAATTGCATTGAGCAGTCAACATGAAAAACATTTATTGGAAATGCAGCAGCATTTTATTTTGCAGCACATATATGATTTTTAATAACGGGAATCGTTTTAGGTCGAACATGATCGCATTGCAAAGCTCCAATGTCAAGGTCACTATGTTAATGTCAAGGTCACTAGGTTAATGTCAAGGTCACTATGTTAATTTCAAGGTCATAGCTACAATACACAAGGATGAAAGATTCTACCTGTCACATCGTCATACCTGTGAGATAGTTTGCTGGACAAGTGTATTTTATCAAAATTTGTTCACAAATCCCTCATTCATGTAGACAGACTTACTATGCACTTTTTCCAATCCTGGGCTGGATTTCATAACCAGGGATTTAGTATCATTTACCTTCAGTGTTAATCCTAATAATTTCTGACCAAATCTTAAATGCATGATTCGCTATGTTGTTCTTACAAATCCAACTGATGTTTATGTAGATTCATAGGTAAACTTTATATTCTTCTTTTAGCACTCCTAATAAATTTGTCTGAAATATGTTTAATTTTGCATATTAATTTGAGATTGTTCATTTGTTTTTTTGTTTCGACGATATTTAACGAGGGAGCTTATTTGACATGAAGCAAGTGACTAATCACAATGCGCCTTTGGTCAACTTTCCTTAGTCCATAGTCGGCCGGCCGGACGGATAGAGGAAGGACGGACAGACAATCCCAAAACAATATCCCCCCCAAATCTTCGGCGGGGGATAAAAAACGAGTGGATAAACAGACAATCAGGTAGAACAGCATCAGGGCATGTGCTGTTATTGCTATTAAAATCAAGTAAAAAATCCAAATTTGGTAAGATGTCTTCTTTTCTTCAAAATAACAAAAAATGTGCCAATACCACGAAAGCTGCTTTTGGACATGTTCTTACTATACACCAAATATGATGTCAATATGATGAACGAAACTCAAATCAATCCACAGAAACATAATTTCTATATTCAGTAACAGTGACCTTGACCGTTGACGGAACAAAACCAGAAACAACCCTATGCAGGCTCTCCACATATTTTAACTGTACACCAAGTCTGGTGTCAATATAATGAACAATGTTAATAGCCAGAAACTGCCAGTTTGAAGAAAGCCCGCCCAGCATCACATACCATTTTTTTCTTTGGAAACCTGGTTAAAAACAATTCAAGTGTCTGAAGCATTCAGCAGCAGCTTTCATGTTCTGAATATAATTTAACAGATACTTTAATGAATTAACTATTAATACTTGAAATCAAAAACAGCAAATTAACAACATTCTTATAAATACAAGTGGAGTTTGTTTTGTGGCAGCCTCTAGTGCAGTATAACATCAGAGTTATTATCAACTCATATGATTTCAATTGACCTGTAAAAAATATAATTTTCTCTAATTAACTCCACTTGCAACATAATCAAACACCTCCTTAAACAATTCTGAGATTGCCTCTAGAAAGATGTTACGAAGATTCTCGTATCCTCTAAATTCAAGAGTAATATATTTCTTGTAGCTACATTAAATCAACTTTCTTTTATTGCATTCCTAATAGTTTAATTCTTTCACAATATTTGTTTAATTTATTACATTTGTAGCACTTGTTAAACCATTTATTTATTACCTCTCATACGTTACATCTAACTGACTACTGCTTGTATGTTTTGTGCCCCAATCGTTCCTAAGTCTATGTTAATTATCACAATATTTTCATTTACAGGCAAAAAACATGTACTAGTATTATCTTGTTTTGAAGAAGTTATTATTACAATCTAGACATTTCTTCTCCACACATGAGTGAGGGTTGTGTTTCAATTCCACTTGTGAGTGAGGGTTGTGTATCTGTTCCACATGTGAGTGAGGGTTGTGTTTCTGTTTCACATAATTATGAGTGAGGGTTGTATTTCTGCTCCACATGTGAGTGAGGGTTGTGTTTCTGTTCTACATGTGAGTGAGGGTTGTGTTTCTGTTCCACATGTGAGTGAGGGTTGTGTTTCTGTTCCACATGTTAGTGAGAGTTGTGTTTCTGTTCCACATGTGAGTGAGGGTTATGTTTCTGTTCCACATGTGAGTGAGGGTTGTGTTTCTGTTCCACATGTAAGTGAGG
>ENA-OREC01002468-OREC01002468.1-marine-metagenome-genome-assembly--contig:-NODE-2468-length-10217-cov-15.018146_pt1 | contig 10217 bp, 4 predicted proteins | sample MGYA00248626_ERZ508543 | MGnify/ENA primary metagenome ERZ508543 (study PRJEB26211, sample SAMN05518279) | marine metagenome | isolation source: Puget Sound, Washington, USA | host: Bankia setacea...
GTTTAAGTTAGTCTGGAATATGTTTAAGTTAGTCTGGAATACTTTCGGTGTGCTCTGAGATTAGAGATTTGGTTTGCTGTTACGTGTAATGCCATATAATTACAATAAAATGAAATTACTTTAAATGAATATCACTTGTTGTTAATACTTAAGGATGGCATGTGAAAATAAACCTGATTTTCTAACCAGATTAATTGCCAGATTTTGTTAACTGTCCATCTCTTTACATGTATAAATTAAAAACTTTTTAAAAAATTGAGCCAACTTCACCAAAACAATCCAATGAATAAATGATAGAGGTATTTGTCACTTTCACAACAAACACGTTTAATGTTTGCTTCACGATAGTTCCATTCTGTAGTGTGTATACTAGTACATAGTATAAGCAAAACAAGTACATCCTTTGTTTCCACTAGAATCATGATTGCAAAGTACTTTGTCTGTAAAAGGGAAGCTGGATAAGAGGTTTGGGTGTTAACTTACCATTGTGGAGCAGTATTTATAGGAGCTCTTAGTAGTATTTATACACAAAAGCACTTTTAGAGCTCTACTAGGACTCAATAATTGGCCACAATAAAGGACAATGCTAAAGAATAAGGGTTAAATGTATAATGTGTATGATAGGCGATGTGGGTACAAAGCACTTGCCTTTCAATAAATACGTCCAATTAAACTGTTATTAACGAGTGCATGATATAATTCTTTTCTTTGGGAGTACATGATTATAACGCCGTACCCTTATATAGTTTCTCTTTAAATAAAGATTAAGCATTTACAATGTGACAGAAGGAGAGAGTGAGAAGTAAATTTACTTATTTAATCATAAATTGAAATTAATTGTATTTTTTTTGTATAAACATGAATTCCTATATAATTTAGATTATTTTCTGATTTATTTCCCTCTAATTGCAAAAACTTCTTCCATTTTTCTACAGCTGAAACTCCATTGCCATAATGTCTGAAAACGGAATTCCTTTCTTGTTCTTGCCAAATATTTGTTGTTGTTGGTAACTTGATGTAAATTTTGTTTTTCCTCTCTACTATTTTCAGCAAGCAGTTATGTAGATGTAGACAAGACGCCACCAGTACCCCCTAGAATTACCAGCAAAGCACCATTGTCACAGAGTAAGATTTCTTTAAATATACAGTGAAACTCTGGTGCACTGAACTCCCTTTGAACTAATTCAATTGTTGTTGGGGGTTTTTCAGTGAAAGTTTTATTTTACAAAACACTTCACATATTTAGTTTTGAAAAAGAAATCAATGGGTGTATAGAAAATGTTCTAATTGCTGTTAGCTAAAGAGGCAGATAGAACCCTTTCGCATTTTCCTCTTGATTAAATTTAAAGTTCATATACATTCAAGGCTCAAAGTGGTCCATCTGAAGGGGGGTGTGCTTGTAAGGTGTTTGATTTAGCGAGGTTTCACTGTAATCCCAATTGTAAGGCTTAAAACATAAAGAGAGTCTATGAAAATACTTTTTAAATTGCTTGCTTTAACTACTTTATCTCGAGGACTGACACAACACAAGTGTTTTAAGTACTTTTGAATAAAGAAGCAGATAGAACCCTTTTGCATCCCCTCCATGATCTGAAACTTAACTTTAAGGGGAAAGCTAGAAGTCTTTAAAGTGTTAACTGTCATCAACATATTTGAATTGACCTAAATATGAACATTTTATCTAAAGTTTGAGTTTGAAGCTTAAAGTTAATATCATTTACCAAATTCTACTTTAAATCATGACAACTGTAGTGATATCTCTGCCTATGTTTACATAAACAAAATGTCAAGAGGTGTGTAATTTAAGGGGTTAATGCTAAATGCTTCTATCTGCTTCCTTGTTCAATAGCACTAAGAACTCTTTCCCTTTCACCACTTATCCCTCGCTATAGAAGCCGGAGGAACATTCATAAAATGAGGCCTGTTAAAATGAAAAGTTAAAACTACCATATACAGATGAAATTTCATTAATGGTGAACATTGAAATAGGGCCATCACAACTTAACTGAATGTTCATGAGTTTACATTCACACATTGGTTGTAGCATGTTCAAAGAGAGTCATGGACACAGCTAGTCTCAAACTCACTTAGTATGAATACAACTATGGAAACATTGTATAAGAGCACAAACTCAGTCATCCCTATTTACATTTTTATGAGTTTGTCCATCATTTACTATTGACATCTTTACTATTGACATCTTTATTATTGACATCTTTACTATTGACATCTTTACTATTGACATCTTTACTATTTTACATTGTTACTATTTACATCATAACTTTTTACATCACTAATAGGTTTATATATTTACTGTTTACATCATAATTATTTACATTGTTACTATTTACATTGTTACTGTTTACATCCTTTCTATTTACATCATTACTGTTTACATCACTACTGTTAACATCATTAATATTTACATCCTTACTGTTTACATCATTACTGTTTACATCATTACTGTTTACATCATTTCTATTAAATCCTTACTGTTTACAGAGGACAGCTATGTAGATGTTGGTGATGCAGTACTCCCTGACAGTAACTACTCCTTGGCAGATGAAATCAGGTAAAACTTAGAAAGCAAATAGCTCAATAAAAAAGCTTTTAGTGACACAAGTTTTGTAGTTTTTTCCTGTTTCCATAGTTACAGTTTTGCATATTTTGCTGATTGAAATTCCGTAGTGTCTTGAAAGTTTCACTTAAAGCTTTCCAATATAAAACTTCTTGATGTTTGATATTTGCTTATTGCACATTTTTTTCTCAACGTTAGACCCCCATGCTTAGGTACAAAGTTTTTTCAGTTTTGGTTTCGCAAATTTGATTTAGAAGCTTGGAAAAAAGTATTCTTGCCTGTTAGCAAATTGTAGATCAGTTTTAGTCATTATTAAGTTATGCTTTGTTTTGCAATATTGTAATGTTATTGTTATGCATTTCTTTTGTTATTTCTATAGTTTTATTTTTCAATAGTTATTATGCTTTATAGTTTTAATATGTATACGACAATGAGATACTTAGATATTGTTAAATGCAATAAGTTTGAGAAAATATGTTATTTAGTTTAATAAATACAGCATAAAAAGAGATAAACAAAATTTGTTTAGATACAATAAAGAATATAGTGTAAATTTAGAGTTTCGGAAAAAAATGTTTAGAATGTGTGTTATATCAAGGTCAAACACAAAATTGGTCAATTACCTGTAGCTTTATAGTTAAATAGGTTCTTAAACAACAGAAGTTCTAATTGAGGGGTGACAGTTAAAAGGTTCAAAGTGCATTGAATTAAGAAGCATTAAGGACCCTTGGACATTCATCCCTCGATTGATAAAAGTTTAAAGCATTTGGTGAGGGAAATGGTGTTTAGAATTTATCAGCTGCGTGCTTAGCTTAGAGAATGTTTTTGAAAGTTTAAATACTGGCAATGCTTTTACAATAAGGGGAAATGGAGGAAATGCAAAAGTTCTGGTATTTGGTGTGTGAGATTTGCTGTAGAACAAATTTACTGTCTCTTTGCTTTGATTTGGACTGGAATGGTGTTACTGAATGTACAATTGATGGGTGAATGTGAAAAGGTTCTATCTGCTTCTTTATTCAATAGCACTTAGAACCCTTTCACACTTATGTCTCCAAACTATGAAGGGGATCATGTTTTACAGGAAATTAGTTGTAAACAAGAGATTTGATAAAAAGAACACAAGTATTATATTCAGTGACTGTTGTAATTGCGATTTCTAAAATGGCCGTCTTTCTTTCCATTAATTGATATAGCCAGGATTTTTTCTAAACTTTTATGCAAACCTTTTAAAAGAAATAAAGATATGTTAAACAAATAATGTGAGGAAAAGTAAGCTGGAGAAATGCTAATGCTAAATCGCAGAGAGAAAGTGATCATGTTTAAGTGCTATTAAATCAAGAAGCTGATAGAAACATTTTGCAATAACCCCTTGAAAAATGTCTGTGGAACATTTAGGCTAATTGGTTGGCAGACAGTTTCAGCAGGCTGCGTGACTGTTGTGTATTTCTTGTTCCTAGCTAATACATGATTCAAATGATAGATAAGGTACAGCTAGGTTACAGCACAGAGACAAAATAAAGTGTTGAATAGATTCCAATTATATATCAAACTTTTTTATCTTTGTTTCACTGAATTGAAAAACAAGTTGTTGATCGAGGAATGTCAGCAGAATTACAAACAAAGACAAAGGAAAGAAATTCTGTGAAGATAGTAAAAAATCATTTATATAGGTAAAGTTTAGTGTGAGCTATGGATATTTTAGTGTTTTTTTATTGGCGTAGAACATCTTTAATTAGATCAAATTGAGACTGTTTTAGAGATAGTACAATTTCACTTAGATCAGTGAAAAGCAAGAGTTATTTTATAATGTTTAACTTTGTAAAAAGTTAGCTTGTATACAACTTATTGGTATTCTTATTCTAGTCATGCAGTCTCAAAAGTTCACATGACATTAGATTTAAGTAAAATAGTAGATAAATGCGTTAGAAAGAATGATCATGTAGTTTTGTTTATATATTTTGCCATATTTTATAGCTCATGCGATATATTTAGCTTAGTACGTACTGTACTTTTTCTATCTATATTCTTATGTATTCAATAATGTTTTCAGAAAGGGTCAACCTGGAAGGTATTGATGCTTGTTATTTGTGCCTAGCCAGAGTGTAAAAGAATACTACTACTGCTGCTATTGTTGCTGTTGTTACTACTACTTTTGTTGCTACTACTACTGTTTGCTACAACTCCTGTTGCTACTGTTACCAGAGTAAAGTTCCGCTATAAATAACGACCATTGAAAAGTTGTGAAATGTTCTTTAAATAGCTGGAACCAGTTCATTCATCACTATGCAGTCCTAAGCTAGGAAATGACTGGTAAATAAAGAGTTGGTCACGTAAAACTATTGAAAATTTCACAAAAGGCAAAGAACAAAGTATTTTGGGGGTCCTGTAAACGTTGACCCCCTCTAGAAAGTTCTACCTTACAATGATATAATAAGCTATATATGATAAAACATTAAAAGTCTTAAATCCAGTCCTTATAATATTTTGAATGGTTTTAAGAGCGGAACTTTTCTGTACCTAGTAACTACTACCGTTACTACTACTGCTACTACTACTACTACTGCTACTACCACTACTGCTACTACTACTACTACAGCTTCAACTACTTCTACTATTTATCCTTGTTATCTCTTAGATCTGCTTTCATTCTAATCTCTATATCTTCTAACTGCACCTTAGCTAGTAGATTATCAGGGACATGCTTTTTGATTTGTTTTATCCATTTGTTCTGTTGCCTCATTCGTTTCATTGCATCCATATTTATGCCTGTTGCAAAAATATTATAACTTGTAAATATTTGCTTTCTACCTCAACTATTCTATATACTACGTTTGTGTTTAGCTTTTTGAATTTCATGAACATCTGCCATGGCTTGTATTTCAACATTTGTCTGATGCCACAGCTCTTTTGAGTTCTGACAAACTTTGTATTTCATGTCACTTATAATCATATATTTCAGGGCCATTACACATTTAGTTTTAAGTAGACACGTGTAAATACAGTTTCTTCCTTTCGTTTTTCGTTTTGTACGGGTTAAATATGAATTTTGATCCATTTATATCAAGGAGTTAAAATTTGGGTTGCGAGATTTCTTGAGGGTGCAAAGACATAATTTTCTCTGATTCACTGAGGGTATTAAGGCATATTTTATAGAGTTTCTTTTTTTCACATTTTCTACTTTTTCTAATTGTTTCTACTGTTTTATTCCTTCTTAGAAATAATATATCTAGATGACTGATTGATAGGTCTTACTATTATATTTGGATTTGGTTATGAGTTTCCTTATTTTACCCCTTGAATAAATTTCAAAGTATTATCACAAATAAAACATTTGATATTCATAGAACAGTGTAACTTTTTAAGGTCTGTGTTAATACCTTGTTGACATTTGAGAATCATAATCAAAGATGAATATATATTTTTTCCTGCATTGGTTTCATTTCTCTTGAACGGTATGTTGACTTGACGAATTCCAAATTAACTAAATGCTCTAATCATTGGTCAATTCTTGGATAATCTGTGATTTCCTTTCAACTTTGTAATCAGTACAACATTGCTAGTTGTGTTTGAAAGTATTTCATTGATAAGCATCATGTACATGTTTCACATTGTCTAAATTAGTGACTCATACAAAACTTCCATGTGATTTAGCTTCTGTTAGTACATGCTTATATCACTTGTTGCTGACATAGAATACCCATACTTGTACATGGTTTGGTTTTATATGGGATTTAGCTATCTGTATGTGTGTGATATATGTGTTCAAAGTAATCTAGAGAGTATTTGACAATAACATGGTTTGGTTGATAACCCCAATTTTGTACAGTGTATTCTTGGTATATTGGCACAGAAAACAAGGCCAAAGAGCGAATAAATAAAGCTTGAAAACGCAGTCTATCCCTGCATTTATGAAATTGTATACAAACTAGTTGACAAAAGAACAGCCTTGTTTGTTTATTTGTTGTGCAAATTGACATGGAATATTGACAGGTTGAATGTGTTCCAAATATCTATTTAAAAACCTTCTTATTCCTAGAGATACACCAGATATATGTTCCTGAAAGTGTGAATCAATGATGCTATAAATTAAAATATTGAATAATAAGAGTAAATCTTCTGACTTCTAGTGTAATATGAAATTATCTGGCCTATGCCAATTTTGTACCAAGATTTCACTGTGTTGGTATATGGTTTAGTTGTTCATATTTTATTTACATATGGTTGCTGTTTCCATCAGTATATATATATGTACTTGTAAAGGAAAACATTTACCCAGGAAATTCATGTAATACTCGTTATAGAACATGTATGTATTCACAATTATTTGGGTTTCCTGCGGGCACTCCGGTTTCCTCCCACACATTTATTTGTTATAATGTACCAAGTTATTTTGCTTATAATTATGTTCATGAAGTCTGGCTGAGACACAACCATTCACTTTTGTAACACAGGCGGATGATTGGGTCATATACACATTCATTTCCCATTCATTAAAGTGTGTATGTGAGTTTGCATGGTAATGGATACCAAAGTTCAATTGCAATAAACCACTTTATTATTGACCTTGACCTTTGTGATATAAGTCTGCGGTAGTATGGTATGACTTAACTGAGAGACTGTCAGACCTTAGGAATGTACAAAGTGCTTAAAAGTGAGAAATTCTTTTTGGGCGTAGAAAATAATGTGTGAATAACTAAGAGCGTCCACTTTCACTATAGTCCAGCTTGCTAGGGTCAAGATGTAGTACTCTACCAGAAGCCTGCATATTTTGTAGTGATATATTTAGTCCCAGAAAATGGTTGCCAAATATAAGTTAAAAATGGCGGAAACTAGATAAACATGTCTTGGCTGGGAACTTTGCAAGATATGCTCTTAACGATGTTCCTTTAGAATCTGTTATCGATAGTACATGAACAGTAATACAGTTAAACAGTTATGAAACTACATTTAGTATGAAGCGTATTACTAGGGAATCAGTAAAAGGATTCAAAAAGTTAAATGGACAATAAGTTCTTCCATTTGTCTAGTCTCATTAAGGCTACAAGTAATAAGGTGGTCATATATTCATTTCCTATCTTATCTTAGATTTTTTTAATGACCTTAAATGATCATTTAATGTGTTGTTATGCTTCAACAATATTGAAACTAAATCTCAATTCTGCGTACCACAAATTTCTACTTCCATCCTTTGATAATATTTTATGACATTATGCAGGGGGAACTGACAATATTTGTACTGTGCCTGCATTTATAAATGACTACATATTGAATGTTCAGAGCTCCAATATCTAAGTACTCATATTGATGTACAGACCACATCTCCCATGTACTTGAATTCTACTCTATATATGTAGGGTATTTACTCAACAGCCAAAAGTAGTGTCCTTGTAAAGTGATAGTATTGGCAGGGGTTTATAATACACCAAATTAAAATGATAATGTTCAATTTTATATTATTCATATTATCTGTATTAAATAACCTTATTAAAGGGGAGTTAACTGTGGATGGGTTTGTTATGGTACTACAAGAGTTGTCTATGTTGAATATACTATGCTGCAAGAGTTATCTTCATTTATAGTCTCCCTTGATTGATTTTAACTCACAGTTGTCTTTCCCATGTTCTGTTCACAGGAAGGAGTTGGAAAAGCGGCCAGCGTCTTCAGCATATATCAAACCAAATGACCTAACCACGATTCCTGCCCCCATTCCTCAGAAATTGACAGCTGTGCCGTTTGAAGATGTGTACAAGTTTGTGAGCCAAAACGTTGAAGATGGTCTCTACATAGATCTGGTAAGTTTGGTTTTATCATTCATGATCAGTGTCACATCTGTCTGCTATAGTACATCTCTCTATATGGCATGTAAATATAGCATTTGATTGTATATAAACAAATCTGTAAATATATTTATCTTAGGTAAGTTTGATGTAGTCTGCCTTCCACTATTGTATTATACATATTTATGGCATGTACATATAGTGTTGTAACTTTGTAGGCTTCAAAATATATTTCAGCAAAGTGAAAATTTACATTCATTGCTTAATTAGTAGATATGATATATTGTATCAGCAATTCAGGAAAAAATCAACATCACATTATTATATTATAGTGCATGCATCTTTAACTCTTTCTACAACTATATAACTCTTTCTTCAATTCTATAACTCTTACTACAATTCTATAACTTTGTCTACAATTCTATAACTCTTTCTACAACTCTATAACTCTTTCTACAACTCTATAACTTTGTCTACAATTCTATTACTCTTACTACAACTCTATAACTTTTTCTACAACTCTATAACTTTGTCTACAATTCTATAACTTTGTCTACAATTCTATAACTCTTTCTACAACTCTATAACTCTTTCTATAACTCTATAACTTTGTCTACAATTCTATAACTCTTTCTACAACTCTATAACTCTTTCTACAACTCTATAACTCTTTCTACAATTCTATAACTCTTACTACAACTCTATAACTTTTTCTACAACTCTATAACTTTGTCTACAACTCTATAACTCTTTCTACAACTCTATAACTCTTTCTACAACTCTATAACTCTTTCTTCAATTCTATAACTCTTTCTACAATTCTATAACTCTTACTACAACTCTATAACTCTTACTACAACTCTATAACTTTGTCTACAACTCTATAACTCTTACTACAACTCTATAACTCTTTCTACAATTCTATAACTCTTACTACAACTCTATAACTTTGTCTACAACTCTATTACTTTGTCTACAATTCTACGATATGGTGTTATTTGGCTCCAGGCTTCGGGACGGTGTATTCGCTCATCTGAGCTCTTCTATGCAGACGACTCTGTACAGGCCTTGTATAGTGTACCAAGCTTCAAATTCAGTAATAAGAAAAAGCCAGAAGTGAGAAAACATTAACAAGTAGATCTGTGTTCTGAGTTTGTCTGTGTGTTACAATTGTCAGTCTGCTACCTGTTAGATAAGCATGGTTTTGTTAAAATTGTTAAAACTGATAGAAACGCTGTCTTCGCTTTGTTAAGTTCTGTCTTGATCCGCTTAAGAAAATCAGCTTTAAAAGAAATTAAAAAGAAGTACAAAATAGTAGGAAAAGAAAAATGAGAAAAGCGTGTTTTGTTTTGAAGTTCACTATATGTATAGGAGCATATTGAAACTGATGACACTGACAAAAACACTGCTGTATTAATGTTAATTTAAATGTAGTTTAATGTTAGAATTGTCATGATTCATTCTCAAACTAATACAAATGTAATCAAAGAAAAGGAGAAGAAATTTTAGTTTTGCATGAAATGTAATAAGCAATATACATTATGTAGATTAATGCAAGCATGGTTTTGTTGAAATTGAGCATTCTGATAAGACACTGGAAAACTGCAAAGGTATTGTTGTATAAATTCCTTGGTCGTCTTCAGGTATAATTAAAATAGTTTTCACAAGCATGGTTTGGTACATGTAATGTGTCTATACAACTGTTGTCTTGATGTTCACAAGCATGTTGTAGTTAGTTCACAAGCATGTTGTAGTTAGTTCACAAGCATGTTGTAGTTAGTTCACAAGCATGTTGTAGTTAGTTCACAAGCATGTTGTAGTTAGTTCACAAGCATGTTGTAGTTAGTTCACAAGCATGTTGT
>ENA-OREC01002469-OREC01002469.1-marine-metagenome-genome-assembly--contig:-NODE-2469-length-10214-cov-12.207852_pt1 | contig 10214 bp, 6 predicted proteins | sample MGYA00248626_ERZ508543 | MGnify/ENA primary metagenome ERZ508543 (study PRJEB26211, sample SAMN05518279) | marine metagenome | isolation source: Puget Sound, Washington, USA | host: Bankia setacea...
TATTATGGTAAGCACTATATAAGATCTTACGCGTGCACTGCATGTTTTACAGCCTCTGTGGTTTTCACTGTATCGGTATCAATAGTCTGACATAAAATTTGATTTATCGCCAGGTGAAGTTTTATTACTCCCAGCCTCTAATGTTCAAAGACCGCCCCCTTGTAATAGTTTGCATGATATCAAAGCGGTAGATGTTATGTAAACCAACAGAACAGCTAATTGCCCAATGTAAATTATGAAAAGCTTATTCGCATCTATGAACATAATGAACATTTCCACAGTGAGGAGTACTCTAATAAAGCTAATTGATTAGGACTGAAATCTAGACACAACAACCTCAACACCAAAATCAACTAAATCTGTATTAAGAATGAAGGTAATTAGCACAGTTTGGTATACAGCTCACGGTACAAAACTGCTGTAGTTGTACATTGTAGTGAGAGCTATGTAGGTTAGTGTTCCATTTAGCCCGGCTGCTTCACATGTACTTGGCTGACCTAGATATTTCATGGCATCATTATCGTACAGTGATAGGGAAAACAGATCGTGTTGACCCAGATATAAACCACTTCACTTTATATTTTTGGATGCTCTTCCTCTATGCTACAATTCACATATTCATTTTCTTTTCCCCCTCAATGCCATATATAACCCGTAGGTTCCAAATGATTTATATAGATTATATACATGGTAAATGTGCCTCACCACACCCAAGCATTCAAATGTTTATATCTGTTCACATTGCGTCTGCTTAGTTATATTTCGGTTCATTTTGTATATATATTTGTAAGTATGTCTCTATTTATATGCTGTCTCAAATTTCCATATATTTTATTGATGTGAGTATTGAATTATTATCATATCATCGAGTTTGTATATAGTAATTTACTATCATATTATACTAATTAGCAAGTATAATTGTTAGTAACTTAGTAGTTTAATTGATAGTATTTGTTTACCATGGCCTGTTTTCGTTGACCTTGGCATGCTCCACCCAAGCAAAAGACAAATACCTGGTTCAATTCTTAAACAGTATACTTGTAGTTTCTAGTGATATTTGAGATTGTTAAGCCTGATTTACCCTTAGTGCACTAGATATGTATACTATTTAAGTAAGTTGGGTTAAAACAAGAGCAGTATTGAAGTGTGTATCATCTACATGTGTATCTATACAGGCTATATCTAGGTGTCAGAAACTGATAGATAAAAACACAAGGCTAGAGATATTTGTTAAAACATTAATGTTACATAAATCAAGTGATAGTTAAGTGTTACTGTTCACACTATGGAGTTTTTATATATAGTTGTAGATTCAAATATCATCCAATTATGAGATTATAGGTCAAATGCATTGATAAAGGTTGGGGTATAAATGCTAAAAAAATATTCTGTGAAAGCAGTCTGTTTTTGTTTACTCCATAAAAAGATTATTTTTTTGGTTTTCTATGCAAGTTAAAACTAGGTCATACAACTAACTCTGACCTATATCTATAAATAGAAGTATTCAGACATTATTTTTGTTATCCCTTTTATATAGGATCTTATATAAGTTGTCATTTCAGTGAAACTCCACAAGCTATTTGGATCTAATGATATTATTTGGATCTTGACCGGGTGCAGTGTATACAGGGTTGTGCTCCAATCACTACTATGCAATTGGATACAGTAAAACCCCACCTAATGACCACTTCGAAATTAGGACCACTCTGCTATTATACGCCAATTAGAAAACAAATCAACATACTGTTAATGAAAGGTGGTCTGGACATTAAGGTGGTCTTTATTTTGTTGTGGTCTTGATGGCAAAAACTGGGTTAAATCATATTCATTTTAAGTTTTCAGATTTGACAGCAGCCGGAATTCACAATTAAGATAACTCCGCTATTAAGACCACTTTTGCTTGGAACAATAGCGGAGATTTACTGGATATATAATCAGTTTGGTGAATTTGTAGCCACATAGCTTTTAATTGAGGGAAAAAACTTTATGAAGAAGACAATAATTATGTATTTTATGTGTACACAAATCAAAAACTTCCTCGTGTTTCGTTCATCATGTTAAATTGCATATTACACTATTATGCGTTCGAAATGAAACATTAAATTTGAACATCAATCTTTGTCGTCTACTTTTAAACTTAAGGTAGCGGACTAGTTTCTCTTGTTCTGCCTTATCATTCATACTCGTGACGTCTGATAAACTCATCCACTGCAGACGGTCGAACATTATCATGCCATTAACATCATAATCCCAAGTATGTTTTATAAATTACGGCAAAAACGTATTAATTAGGAACAAAAAAATTGTTGAAATGGGCTGAAAACCTTTGACTTTTTGTGAAGATTTATGATTTCGAATGTTCTAGGAGTCAGGACTTTTGAAGAACTGACTAAAGCTGGTGACAACACTTAAAAGATGTTTATACTTATTTGGCAACACAGTACACTTTAACTATAGCACTGACACTAATTTAGGATTTGCAACATAATTATGTAAACTGCATAATTGAAACCAACATAGCTTATTTTTCCGATCTATATATTTTTTGTTTTTACGTTGTTTGAATAGAATCAGCTGTTTCAGGGTTAATAATATCCAGAATGATTACATTACATTTTGGGTAAGTACTTGAGTGAAACAGTATCCAGGAAGGTATTATGAAGAGCTAGTCAGTACAGAGCCATATCTCAATTGAATAAAACAAAAACACAGCATAATACAGGAGCTTGCATTGTACAACTGGTTAAATATGCATGGAAACTGAGTACATGCATAAACCGGTCGTGTAGCAAACCATTATTATACTGAATTATTTAAATATGCAGAACACTACAAGTAATAGCCTGCCTTCCTAAGCTCCTATGGTGTAAGAGCATGCTTTTGTTGGCAGTAAATTACAGCTATGTTTGTAATTCAATTAATCAGACGGCGATCATGCATAATTGTAACGCATCTGCTGCAGGTTCTAATTTAAATCCGCACCAGGTCACTGCCCCTAACGATTACATTAATTTTTAATTCAAATCTCTAATCACTCAATTATATCATCGCGTAATTACCAGCCAGGGAGAGGTTTAGTTGGGGGATAATAGGGCCTTTGCGAGTTTCCCAGAATACGTCTTTTGTTCCTGTGATCAGAGGTAAATTACTTCATTATTTACTTAGTACGTCCCAAAGAAATCCCATTTAGAAGACCGCCTGTCCTTGTATAGAGAAAATGAGCATTTGTCACTCGCTGATAATGTACTTGTGTGTGCGTGTGCTGAGATAGGATTCACATTGTGTTCACCTCCTGTAATCTAATGCTGTAACATGTTTTTAAAAGAAACTACAACAACAAAATCTTCGCCCTGTTTATGCATCAAAGCATTGATTTTAAGGTGTCCTATCCATAACAAGAAATGAGCCTTTTGAGTCATAACTTATTCATGGAATTTTTCTTTTAATACAACCAATGCATATACTCGTAATTGCCTCTGTGTAGGTAGCCCTGGTAATTAGAATCGTAAAATGTATGTCATGGTTATAATGTCCAATATAATACAAATAAACAATGACGCTCCAGATTGTGAATTACATTGTTTTACTGTTTCAAATGTGTATACTGGAAATTAAAGACATGTATATGTGTGTACAAATTGTAGAAAATAATAATTGAAAATATAGTTTCTGTATTACTTGTAACCCAAATCTTCAAATTAAACATACAGTTAGTCTTTTTGAAAGATTTTAAAACATTCCTAGCACTTAAATATATATAATAACACATGAAAAAAGGATACCGTTAATTACTCTATGTTTTACTCTATTATGTCATAAATGAGGCAGAGATTTTAAATAAAGAGTTTGTGAAAGTGGTTAACCAACATTTCATTTTAAGTTGTGTAAATGCCCCCAAAAACATATAAGAACTGTAACTTGCAAAATTGTGCCTTCAGAATTCCAACCCTTGAGTAGTAGTTACCCAAAAATGTAACGGTAAGTGCAGTAACAATCAATATCCGCCCAAAACGGGATAAATTGAAAGCACAGTGTAAAAAAGGTGTCTTGTCATTTTAAGAGGTTTAATTTTTATCTGTTAACACCAAAACTGAAAATATCATCCTTTTGTTGCAGCAGACGCAAAGTTTACAAAAGTATCCCGCTCTTTGTTTAGCTTAATTAGTGATATGTGCACTTTAGTATTTTTTGTTATTAACTCCTCGTGTAAGGAGATTCAATTTGAATTGCACTACTTTGCAAATACCCCCAAATCAGCATTAAGATAACACAGAAAAGAAATTACCAAGTATACTCTATAATGTGTTGCTGATGTTTTATTTGTCTTGAAATAATAAACAATCTGGTACTCTATTTCTCTACATCATGCCTTGTTTTTTGTCTTATCATTTATTTGTACGCACTCGCGGTTTTACCTCTTCACTTTTACACCATGCAATAACTAATAGTATGTGCGGTTGTGTTATGTGGTTGTAGAGCTTAATATTATTTTATTATTCTTATCAAGATATACTGACATTATAAAGAAGCATTTGCTATATGTAAATTACATTTTATGTCAAGATTTCTTTCGTGATAGACCTATGCGACTGCTCATAAAATCGTAAAAAATCACATGAAGTTGGGGTTATAGATTCGTGACTGTCACTAAAAACAGTTCATAACAATTTCACGGCCATCAACGGTTTTACGCTATAAAGATTGCTGAGTAGCTAACATGAATGAAAAAAATAAAATTTGTTGAACGTAACCTCAAAATTTGAAGGAGTGTCTGTACATGGCAAGAGTGGTTATAATCCTGCACATCCTGTTCAAATATTTAAACTCTACCTGTCTTGAATGAAAACTTGCAAATGTTCACCTGAAAACTCAAGTGCAAGTTAAACTGTTATTTAATCGAGAAGCTCCGATTCCATACTTAAGAGCATTGCAGCAATAAAACCCACGTTGAAATCACCAATCGTTGGATAGCATGTCAATGTCATAGCCCCTTGTAATTATGTCTTAATCCACGAATACGTCAACAGGTTTTCAGGTGTTTTAATTGCTTAAGTCTGTAGGTGGACATCTGAGAATGATAGCAACAAACGTTCGATATTCACTAGTTGCGTATCGGGATGTGACACTTGGCTTCAGCTTTAAGTGTTTACCTCCCATTGTTGACAAAAATCCATAGGTGACGTCTGCTGCTTTTTTGCCTCAGTGTTTTTTGTTGTTGTTTAAAAAAAGCGTCTGTTGTCTCTTGATTGGTGATGTCAGTGAATGCTTCAGTAATAAGTCAAATTGTGTTTTTGTTTAATTAATTATCACAGAAAATCTTTGTCACATTTTTGTCAAATCTTGAGTCTTATTGAGTATGGCAATGGTAAATGAAATGACATGTTTTGACTAGCCAAGTAACTACATATATTTCTTTAAAAGTCCCAGGAGTCAATGGCTTTTGCTGTGAGTATTGTTGAGTGTTAAAAGTAAGGCTGAATTTCAATAGTTTGGAGACTTTAAGCTTATATGTATAATAATTAAAACAAGATAAAAAGTCAAGTTTTGTTGAATTTCTCTGTATTTACTTCTCAAAGATTTGGTAACAATTTGTTTTAGAAAGATTGAGTATTAACAAGAACTTGTCAATGAATCAGCTGGTTGTTGTTGTAGTAAAGTTCTAACAGTTAAACTCTTGATACCTGGACGCGATTGTTGAGAACCCAGGCACAAACTGTTACCATTGTGCCAACCTGCCGCCAGGATATCCCGTAGGTTTCACGCTGGGATGTTCTCAAATACATTTACCTACATGATCGAAAGGTTAAATATGAAGCAAAGTAGTGGCAATAATGGTCCAAATGCTGTATAGTACAATATCAGTTACAGTGGTCGGCATTTCCGATATTGATAATTTACTGTTATAACAGATTGTTTACAAATACGATTCAGTACCGTTCACCCACTATAAATTTCTATAGTCATTGAATGAAGAACCATAATGAGTATTATTTTCTTTCACAGATCGTAAAAGGTTATCTGTTAAATATTGTGGCAAAAACCAACAACAAGAGCCCGAAAGTTTTTAAGGGTCAGTAATCAGAGAGGGTTGAACGACACTTTCTGTTGATAAACTTTTAACAGCAGACGGCATTAGTAGGTTATTGCCCTCTGTGGGAGGAATACTGGAAGTGAAGATCATGTTTTTAGGGGCTCAACTGAATGTGGAAGGCTACAGTATCTACACAAAAACACCATTCCTTATTTGGAGGACCAGCTGTGCTTTCCCATTTTTGACTTTGTGAAAGGAAACCAATTACAGATCATTTACTGTTTAGATAAACCCTTAATCAAACCTTCGTCAACAACTGATCACAACACAACTCAAAGGGGCTGACAGTGATAAACAACTACGGGCCATTTTATGTTAAAAGTGTTATCACCTTTTCTACTCGTTTATTGCAAGTATAAATTAGTTATAAGTTATTACGGAGAGTAAATGATAACTTTCTTAGGTAAATATGAAATCTGATTTTACGAGAACTGTAGCGCACAGATAGTATCTCAGCACGATCTGTGCACTGATTGTTTCATTAGATGTGGTGCAGACGACAAAAAAATACAAAGAAGTGTGTTCATGCCACTTTCAGGTTTAATCTTATCGATTTTATTCAGCATGACAGTTTTTTGGTGCAAATTTCTAGATCCCTTTGCCAATGAAATCAATAGATCTCTTAAATGAAACAAAGAGCAAAAAATCAATCAAACAGAAAACAAGGCGGTAATAATGCTGATTTTATACCTCCCATAATTTATGAGTTTATTTTGTGCGATATTACATGTTCAATCAGGCAGTATGAATGAAAAGAATAAAAGCTGAAACTACCTAGGCTGCTGCATGAAATTATTTACACAGTGTCATGAGTTGAACAAAAACACCGGAAATGTTGAATGAAAAATGCGGAAAAAACGCTGTCGTTGTTAAGGCCTTATCATGTTTAAACATTTCCTTTTTTGTCAATACAATGCAGAGCAACACATATATGTGATTTATGCAGACTATACAGCTTGTTAACACTGTTATTTAAGTCTCTATTTATCCCCGGTATAGACTTACCCTTAATCCATGGCAGATTACAAGAAAGGGTAGACGCTGCTGCGATGTTTTTACTTGTGTTTTATGAGTGGTTTGTCTATACTTGCATAAGATACAACCTTTTATTCTGGACTTTTTTGTTGGGCCTTTTATATTTGTAACTTATAGGAAGTAAAAAAACAACAACAAAAATGTCCTGTACCGCGAAAGATGAAAAATGAAAGTAGGGATCTGATTTATAATCCCCAAACAAAAGCCTTCCTAGAAATGGAGAAATGGTTTGAAAGAAAACACCTGCCCCCAGTGGTTGAGTACATGTTTACATGATATGGAAAGTTTATTATACATCCCTGTAGCCTTACAGAGGTGGTTTAGGGTGATCAAGTTATATCATGCTTAGACATAATATACAATGTTCAAATGCTATTTGTTTGTATATAGTAGGGAAGCATTGACCTGATACTCTTGAATACATTACATGGATGGCTGAATTGCTACATTGGTGGGGAAGCATTGACCTGACACTCTTGAATACATTACATGGATGGCTGAATTGCAACATTGGTGCGGTAGATTGTTATATTATTTGACGATAGTTTACTAGTCATTGTGTACACAGGTAACACCAATTATTAAAATCAACTGTACTACATAGTCTCAGGTCAAAACTTTCACACTATAAAAAGATTTCAAAATATTGGTTATTAGTGAAAATAATGTGTTCAATAGCAGCCAAACATTAACTTATAGTGTGCATTTTGTTATCATGCAGCTGCATATTTAATGTTTGCAAAGATGTCACATTAATTTTAATTGAAATACTGCTTTTGTTACTTGAAATCAATACATGACAACCAGCACATCCACTGATCTTGTATGATGAGTTCTGAGTAACCTTTTCCAACTAGTTGTGACCCAATTGTTTATATGTTAAAATGAGTGGACATGTGAGGGGTTTTAATTTTTAATTATATTTTAGGAAGATCCATAGAAAGTCAGTAACCAAGTTCATTTAAACAACAGATCATGAAACTTTAAAGATTTAATAGTACAAAGTTTTAATTAAAACTCTTTTTTGTGTGTACTAGATTGCAGTAATTAATTACTTTCACCTTTAACTGGGACATTGTCCTTTATGCCTGCATGGTCTTTGCTGATACTGCTGCAAAACCTCGCTTTAATGTTTCAATGTTCAAGATAAATTTTGTACTTCTCTTGAACTCTCAGCTGCAGAGTCTGCAGTTAAGTTATATCACAGGATAATCTCTGTGTGGGCAGGTTTTATTACATGGACATTTATAGAAATGGACACTGTAAACTGTATTTATGCACAAGATTTATATTTTCGCTCAAGAGCAAGGCCTAGCAAGTACAAGTAATTAGCAAACTTAAAGTCACTTCATAACATAGACAAACATACAATGCATGCAAATTCAACAACTCACAAATAAGCCATTAACGACCATTACCTTGTAACATTTACCTATTTACACTACACAAAAAGATAAACACTCATTAAGTCAATTTCACTTTTCAAAACAATATAATAATGAACAACTTTGATTTGAATTAAAAAACATATGTAAAGAACTAGAAAGTTAAATTGTCATGAATAAGTATTTGAAACTGTAACTATGGTAGTTCTAGGAGAATTATCAAGGGTTTGAGAACAAGGATGGACTCAACAGAGGAGGAATTAGGTGTCCCCCTAGGGATGTGTGTAAGATATAGGGCTTGTTCTTTACCTGCTGGGAAATGATCTGTTTGAGTTCAATCCATTCAGAGCATTTCTATGGTTGTGGAGAGTTTTAAGCCTGTAAACAACTTAAGGATGCAGCAGACGACAGTTACATGCACACAGCAGCCGACAACTGTATTTCTACAGATGGTGAAAGATTTGTATGTCTGTAGCAGACGACAATGTCCAGTATGTCTGTAGCAAGGTATACTGCAGTCTCAGTTGTACACATTTGTATGAAAAGCTAGGAGTGGGGCTTGATCGCTGGGAGGTTGGGAGTTGGTGGCAACATCGTCTCCTAGTTGGATCTCCCAGTTTTTGGGCTCGCACAGTAGCCCTAGTGATGCATGATCAGCAGGCCATGTCTTGTATACATACATTATGTGTACTTCTGGACTAGTAGGTGAATGGCACTTATGTCCATGTGGATATGGGCGAGTGACTAGTGTCCTATGTTATAGTATTATCAACATGACAATTTCTCGTCGGACAACAAAGGATAACAAAAGCATTGATATACAATCAAAACTGTCACAAATGCTAGAGGAATACGAATGTTTAAAGAAAAGGAAAAAATATTCATCTAAGGCTGTCAAACATTGGGCAAAAAACAACAGCCATTGTCCTTGGACTATAACGGTGTAGTTGTTTAAAAACGATACCCGCCTTATTAGTCTAGATAAATGATGTCTTTGCATGATGTTGACAATTATGTACAGGATGACAACTTCACAATGGAACTCAGGATAGAAACTTATACACACAATCTTAACCAATCAGACATTGGGATCTCTTTAAGTACAGAATTAATGTCTTCTCCAGACTTCTTTTGTCTTGAAACGGTGTCTGGTACTTTTTCGTTCAATAGATGATGCAACTACAGTAGTTGAAAGTCGATACCATAGACAGTTATAGGAACTTGGTTGCACTGTCTGCTGGCATTTCTGCATAAAGATGATATATTTTACACAGAAAAAACAATCAATTGTTTCATGTCTAGCAGGAATAAACCAGGAGGATGAGCATGGCAGAGCGGAAGTATGGGCGACTGATTCCCAGAGGCGGCGAGTCGAGTAGGAGTACGGGACTATTTTCTCTACATCAACGATCACCAGCAACAACCATCGCCAGACGTTATTATGATATATTTGTCCAAAGGTTATTTACATCGCATGGATCTTGTCCATTTCTTTGCCTATTGGCAGACCTGTAAGGAGTCTTAATTAACTCATTCGTTGCTAAGGATCTTTCTTTTCCTTAGACAACCTGCTCCATCAATGGGAAACAAGGGTTCTCACAAAATTGGCCTTTATTGCCAGTTCCAAGAATCCTGACACAACAATTTCTGGCCTAGACTTCCACAGTTTCAAATATAGTCATTGCAAATAGTACTTATCAGAA
>ENA-OREC01002470-OREC01002470.1-marine-metagenome-genome-assembly--contig:-NODE-2470-length-10213-cov-10.439128_pt1 | contig 10213 bp, 12 predicted proteins | sample MGYA00248626_ERZ508543 | MGnify/ENA primary metagenome ERZ508543 (study PRJEB26211, sample SAMN05518279) | marine metagenome | isolation source: Puget Sound, Washington, USA | host: Bankia setacea...
AACGTCAAGACTTTTGTCAAGACAAATTTCACTGTCGACTGCCGATCTGCTGGACCAGGTTTGTAAACATCTCTTTTGTAGAACACATTACGTTGACTTTGACTTGACAAATGATTGGACTATTCTATGCAATTATAACATGCTATAGCATAATGTCTGCAGGTTTCATTTTCTCCAAGATATTCACAAGTATAGTCATGTTTTTGTAGTTTCTTCCTCTGTTCAATTTGGACATTTCAGTTTTTAGATCAATATTTTGCCAACCAATTTCCTTTTAAATGTGTTTTACATCTAACAACAAATGTCAGTGCAAATCATAATGTCTGCAGGTTTAATGTTCTCCTAGATATTCACCAGTAAAGACATGTTTTTGTAGTTTCTTCCTCCGTTCAATTTGGACATTTCAGTTTTTAGATTAACATTTTGCCAACATTTTGCCAACCAATTTTCTTTTAAACGTGTTTTACGTCTAACAACAAAAGTCAGTGCAAACATTAGCTTACTACAGTTTATGAAATCTAGAATATGGAGACACCACAAACCGCTCTTCCCCTCTCTAGGTGATGTTGCTATTGCCCTGGTTGATGATCAGGGTAAGGATGTGCCATGTAGTACCGTTGACAACAAAGACGGCACCTTCACCATTGAGTATGAACCAAAGACCCCAGGTACCTACGTGGTCCAGGTATACTTCGCCGGCAAGGAAGTACCCCAGTCACCTATCAAGGTCAAGGTCGAATCCAGCGTGGACCTCAGCAAGGTCACCGTGAGAGGGCTTGAAACACGTAAGTTTGAAGATGACTTCATTTTAAAGATCTTGTACATTGATCCTATGTTTAAGAGATATTACTGTCACCTCTTATGTAGCTTCCATGTGGATAAAATTAGTCAATAAAGCCTTGATGTTACTATGTATTTTTAGTATTTATTGTTAAGAATTGTATGAATTTGTATATTTTTATTATGTGATACATGTACATTTTGATGGCAATATCTGTATATTGACATGTTGTTGTGTACATGTAAGTCTAGTAATCGTTTTTGTTACATTCTATATGTGTTTTTTTTTCAATACTCCCTTTGTACTGTATTTCCATGCAGAGGAGAAACGAGAAGACATATTTCAGACTAATTGAGCTTTAGTTATTGTAGGTCTGAGGGTCTGCTGTTTATCCAGATATCAAACATGTATTACAAACCCCCCCTAATTGTTGTGTGTATATTCTTTCTATCGCCATGCACAGCTATAAAGATAACAGAAACCAGGACTATGTATGTTGTCACAACAATGGTAGAAAACAAGGAAGCCCCATGCACTGTGATCATTGAAATGCCATCTGGTAAAAAGTTACAGCTGACCATGATCCGCGTGCTCGAGGGTTACACAGCAGTCTTTACACCTACAGAACTTGGCCCTCATAAGTTCTATGTAGCGTACGCGGAAATGTACATCCCTGCTTCACCAATCACTGTCATAGTAGAAGTGGTAATTGAAATGACCAAAGTGATAGTCCGAGGGCTTGAATCTCGTAAGTTGGACTGTCATCACCAAGTCTTCAGCCCTTTCCCTAGCAACCAAATTATGTCCGACAAATTGTGCACCCGACTGCTCCACCCACCTGCTGCTGTCCTTCCATACCAGTTATACGCTTTATGATTTCAACATTCCAAAAGTATGCATTCCATTTTCAACATTACGACATTCCAATTTTTCGATTTATTACCTACTTCCATTTTCAGCCTTTCCAACCTTTTGTTTTCAGGCCTATTTATAATTCCAATGCAACCCTGTTCCTTATTTAATTTGATATTTTTCAAGCATGCTTTTACAGTTTATGAAGACTACCCAGATTGATGACCTCATTTTTTTACAGCCAATCAGCATTCAGCAAACAACTAAACTACGGCCAATAAGGCCCAAGATGGCACTATCTGCACATGTATATGTATATGTTAGTTTATACTGTCCCACGGTATTGTCGTTTGTGTCTGTGATAGTCCTTGTTAACGTCCAAGTGTAATGTCAAGGTCAGAGGTTTGATGTTTTGTTGCGTTGCGGCTTGCGTTAAACCAGTCTGTTTCCACAGCTATACCATTGGGAGAGACAAGGCTTGTTAGCATAATAACAACACAGGAAAAGAAGAGAGATTTAACTTGCAAAGTAGTCGTTACTACTGCTTCGAGAAAGTTTGTTCAGCTGACTGTGAAGAAAGTGTCCGACGGATACACATGTGACTTTAAGCCCACAGAAGAAGGGCTTCACTCTGTTGAGGTCACATATGATAACAAGCCTGCCCAGGGCTCGCCATTTAATGTACAAGTGACTGGTAAAGGGCCAAGGGTCACTGTTACAGGTCTAGACTCACGTAAGTTGAAGTTTCATTTCGTTCTCTTAAACAATAGCTTCGTATTCCTTGAAAATTTGTATTGTTGAAATTGCTGTATTGACTTTTGTAAATGTTGATGAACCATTGAACATATTTGAACTAACACTACTATACTGTGACAGCTATCAAAGTCGGTGAAATGAGACCTATTGAAATCATCACCAAGTCTATGCCAAAGAAAGATGCACCTTGCAAAGTCACTTGTACAAGCCCCATGGGTAAAACTGTAGAACTATCCCTGAAAAAGGGCCCGGATGGTTACACAACATCCCTTACCCCAACAGAACCAGGGCTACATAAAGTTACTGTCGATTTCGATAGAAAGCCAGTCCCAGGGTCGCCATTCTCTGTGGACGTGGTACCAAAGGGAGGTAAATCTAACCGTCCAAACGGAAAAGATGAGACAGATGGGGCTCTAACTCTGAAAGGACTTGATAAGCGTAAGTAATACATACATAGATTTGTTGTCATAATTAGAGCAAATGGATTTGAATAGACTTTTGTTTATTATCTTGACTTTCTATATTGAAATATAAAACCACTACATACATTTGTTCTTGAAACATATCATAAAATTATCACCATCTGTGATTAAAGATTGTGAAATAGGATGTGGGTAACTCGGAACTTATCTACCAACTATCATTTAATCATTCTCTAAAGTAAGCTTAACTGATATTTTGATTGATTAATAAGAGCAGTACAAACTTGCAAATGGGGTTAAAAGTAGGTTTATACAGGCCATGTTATAACACACTTTGTTTATATTTCTTCTAGCCATTCAAACTGGAGAAAAGAGGACACTGCTTGTGGTAACTACGTCCATTGCTATGAAAGCTGGCCCATGCACCATCAATGTAATCAACCCCAAAGGACGAGCAACTAACCTCAAGACAAAACAAGTACCTGATGGGTTCGAGACCGTGTTCTCACCTTGGGACTCTGGACTTCACAAGGTCAAGGTTGAATATGTAGGAAAGGAGATCCCAGGCTCCCCATTCGAGGTGGAAGTGTTCAAAATAAACCTGAATGCTATCGTAGTCACTGGACTAGAGACTCGTAAGTGACGCTCATCATTTCAGACATTAAATTTATTTTGAACAATACAAAGGAGATTTTACATTCTAGTTGGGTTTTTTAGCGTTCGACTATTGTCGGTTCTGCGTGGTCATTCCGTTTTTTCATCCCTGCCACAACGGCCAATGACTTCCGACTTCGAAGGATTTTATCCATTACATTTATTTTCCTATCTTAATTCTTTAGAAAGAGCCAGTATTTTCCCTTTTGAATGTTCAGTGCTAAACAAGGGCACTACTGGAACCATTTTTATAATTTATAATTTGTAATTTTTTACATTCTAGTGATACATTTCTATGCTAAGATACAAAGGCATCATATTGCTCACCATAACTTTGTCTGTTTATTTATGTTGTTAAACACTATAACATTGAAGGAAAAGGATGAAACAGATATCCCAATGAACTCAATCCCGATGAAATAGATTGAAAAAAAACAGTTCAGTATCATTGATATAATGCCTGTTCTCTTGTTTGTATTTAAATCAGTGTGTTCTTCCTGTTACAGCTATTCCAGTAGGACATACAAGGAAGATCAGCATCATCACCAAGGACTGTGGCACTCTAAACCTTTCCTGCACAGTCGTCACTATCAGTCCTACAGGTCAGACTATTGAACTGCCAACCAGTAAGAACGCTGATGGCTACGAGTGCACCTTTACACCCAATGAGCCTGGAGAGTACAAGGTCAAGATTGAGTACGCTTGCAAAGAGTTACCCAAGTCGCCATACATAGCAACTGTAGAAGGAAAAGGTGTTCCATTGAGGAGGGGAGCGTCAACTGATCAAGCTCGTGAGTAAACAATCTTTGTCAAGTAGTTTTATTACTCAAAATTTCCTTACACTCAGACAAGTAACAATATCTAGTAGTACTCAAAAAGCGATCTTTAAAAATTGATTTTACTAATTTTTAACTTGCTCTCTAAACCTGAATAAGACGTTAAACTGTATACTCATGAAGTGTATTTGTTTGCCTACAGCTTCCAAGGTGACCCCTGACAAAGCAGCCCCAGGTTCGAAGGCTGCCCCAGGAGCTGGTCCAATCACAGTTCGAGGTTTGGACACCCGTAAGTATCCCTGGTATTAGATAGTCACACCACAGTAAAGAAATACAGCAAGTTATCTAAATGTACTTTGAATGAGACCCAATCTAGATTTAAGTGTTTTTAAGATATGTTTTAAAATACGCTGGAATAGGCACTGTATAACGTTTATATATTTAAACACTGGAAAATATAGTATGTAAGAAATCCAATAATATCACAAAGCTTTATATTTTATGTGTGTTTTTTCAGCTGTTGCCCCTGGTGAGAAGCGCCAAGTTGTGGTGGTTACAACCGCTTCAACTAAGAAGAATGCAACATGCAAGATTACTGCTACCACACCAAAGGGTCGCATAACAGAGCTGAAGACAAAGCCTGTTGCCGATGGTTACGAGACAACCTTTACATCCTGGGACAAGGGAGAGCATGTTATCACAGTAGAATACGATGGCCAGGAAATTCCAGATTCTCCATTTACTATTTCGGTGGAGAAAGTGGAAATATCAAAGGTTGTTGTCAAAGGACTAGAAACACGTAAGTTTCATTTTGTTTAATAAGTTTTCCTTTTAGAAGATTTTAAGCACATAATACGCAGTTAAAATACATTTGCTCTTTTTTTAGAAATACCCACAAATTGTATCACCCCAGTATTATAGCTTTCAGCAAAGTTTTTCTAACTTCTATGAATACTATAGATGTTAATTTAGTTCGCCATTGCTAACTTCTGCATACTTTCTTGTTTTCAGCAATTCCACTTGGACAGACACGGAAGATCAGTATCATCACCAAGGATACCGGTAAACCTGACAGCCCATGCAAGGTCACTGTCATAAGCCCCAAAGGTCAAACTTTAGAGCTTCCAACAAGCCAGTCACCAGATGGATATGAGGCAAACTTCACTCCAAAAGAGCCCGGGCAGTATACGGTCAAGGTGGAGTTTGCTAGCAAGGAAGTACCAAAGTCTCCATTTACAGTTACCGTGGAAACAACTGAAACCAAGGCTCCCAAACCTGGCAAGCCAATGGAACAGCAACGTAAGTTTAACTTCATATATAATTCAAAAGTAAAAAGTGACCGATTTACTGCCCAAATAATCATGAATCTTATATATTGCTTACAAACAGAAGACCATTTTTTTAATGTTCTTTACAACATAATTTACCTTTGTTTTATCCTGCTTATGTTTTTTTGTACTACAGCAGCCATGATTGAGCCCTCAAAGACTCAGCCAACCAGATCAGCTCCAGGGTCAGGTCCCATCAAAGTCCGAGGGCTGGAGACACGTAAGTACTTTGTCAAACATAACGGGCTCATAAGAAATCTGACTATCTTGTACTTTTGGCTACATCAAATTAAAGCTTTTTTCCCAATTATAAACATTACGTCTCAAAGCTTAAGATTTAAAATGAGGATCTTAGTTATTGAGCTTCAGGGTATTAACTTATCTTATTTCCTTGATAAGCTGAATTATGTATTTAAATGTCAACAAACAATTTTTTGGATGATCTCAATTTTGGACTTCAAAATTTTAAGCAGCAACATTTTTTTATTCAACTAGAAACTGAAAAGAATTAGTCTTCGGAGATAAATCTTTCCCAGTACTTTGTTGAAGATACTGAGCATACCGTATAATTTGCTTGTTCTATTTTAGCTGTTGCCCCAGGTGAGAAGCGTCAAGTTGTCGTGGATACCACAGCCTCACCTAAGAAGAACGGTCCATGCAAGATTTCGGCCACCACACCAAAGGGTCGCACTTCAGAACTGAAAACCAAACCAACCCCAGAGGGATACGAGACAACGTTCTCCTCCTGGGATAAGGGAGAGCATGTAATCACAGTGGAGTACGATGGTAAACCAGTGCCTGACTCTCCATTCACACTGTCTGTTGAAAAGATTGACATCTCAAAAGTGGTTGTCAAAGGACTTGAGAAACGTAAGTTGAAGTGTCCTATATAACTACTGTATTATGTCTGCAATTGAACTTACCACCATCATGTTTTTTGTAAACTTGAAAAAAACAAAGAAGATTTTTACAAGCTGACATTCACTGGAATTTTAGGGTCAGTGTTTTTCTCTTTGTTGTCTGTTTATTTTCATTTCATTTTTTTTTCTTACAGCAATTCCACTTGGACAGACAAGGAAGATCAGTATCATAACCAAGGATACCGGCAAGCCTGACCTTCCATGCAAGGTCACTGTCATAAGCCCCAAAGGTCAAGCTTCAGAGCTCCCAACTGCCCAGTCACCAGATGGGTATGAAACTAACTTCACTCCAAAAGAACCCGGGCAGTATACAGTCAAGGTTGAATGTGCTGACAAAGAAGTACCCAAATCTCCATTCACTGTAACCGTGGAAACAACTGAAACCAAGGCTCCCAAACCTGGCAAGCCAATGGAACAGCAACGTAAGCATCTGCTCATATTTCACCTTTGATGAAAAGAAAATACAAAAAAAAAATTCCAAATAAACAAGTGGCTGATTAACTTTTGTCAGCTTTGGTTTAATAATCCTTGTCTAACTATAAGTTTCTCTCTTTTATGAGTTGTTTCTCCTCTTTGAATAAGTAATATCATATTTCAGTTGATTTCCTGTAAACCTGAAAGACTTACTATTCATTGAAGTGCCTTCCTTGTTGTTTTTTTCAGCTGCTAAGATTGAGCCATCTAAAGTAGCCCCAGCAATGGCAGCTGCACCAGAGGCAGGTCCTGTCAAAGTCCGAGGACTGGAAACTCGTGAGTTCCCTATCTTGATTCCTTATTCACTGCTAGTAAAATAGTTAACATAGAGTGTTACGAATGTTTAACAGATTCAAAACAGTTCATGGAAATAGTGATGCAAACAATTAAGAATGGTTTCACAATTTTGAAGTTTTGTTTTGTTTTTTGTTTGGTATGTCCTTTTTCAGAGTTTAATCCATTGTGAGTCTATTATATGTGGAAATTAGAATTTAAAAATCACATGTTACTCTTGAAAACAAAAAACGTACAATTTTACGTTTCATAAAATTGATACGTAGATGCAAAGTCATTCAAACTTCTGCTGTTATTTTCTGCAGCAATTGCTCCTGGAGAGAAGCGTCAAGTTGTCGTGGATACCACAGCCTCACCCAAGAAGAACGCCCCATGTAAGATTTCGGCCACCACACCAAAGGGTCGCACTTCAGAACTGAAAACCAAACCAACCCCAGAGGGATACGAGACAACGTTCTCCTCCTGGGATAAGGGAGAGCATGTAATCACAGTGGAGTACGATGGTAAACCAGTGCCTGACTCTCCATTCAGAGTAGCAGTAGAGAAGATCGATGTCAGTAAGGTCTCCCTCAAAGGATTGGAAACACGTAAGTACTCATTGAGGTATTTAGTTTACAGTTTATTTGTTTACTCTCAGCACATAAAATGTGATATGAGGTTACACAATATAACAAACTAATATTGAACCAGGCTGTGTAGGAGGAACAAAACAGAAATACAAAACAATAAGTAATGGCCAAACATACACGATATGGTATTTTAGCCAGGCGGTGATCGAACTTTGTCAAGAACGATCTTTAAAAAAACGACATAATTTAAACAGTTTGGTTTCATTAGTTTCACACATAATAAAACGGAAAGTGAAGGTACGCCATATAGGCTTTTTTGTTATTCCACAGCTTGATAATTTGGTTGTTTATAAAGCCTGACATTGTGAAAGAGTACATGCAACAGAGAAATAATTTAAAGCAAAGCAATACATAATCTTATTTTGAATGCCGATAAGTACAAAGCAAGTTTTTCAACAATATAATGGGAGACCTTTGTTGTGCTAACTGGCTGTCGGTACTGTGAAAACAAAAGACTGTCAATGCATAAGTTTTTCGTGTTACTTATACTTACAGATTAACTTCTGAGTTACTTAAACATTGCTATCCATTTAACTGGTTAAATATGTACTTATCACGTATCGATCTTTGTTTTACAGCTGTTCAACTTGGAGAGACAAGAAAGCTCACAGTGCTCACCCATCTGACAGACCGCCCAAGTGCCCCATGTTCAGTGGTGTCTCAGTCGCCCAAGGGTGAGATGCTGGAGATGCCCGTGGAGATGATACCCCAGGGCTATGAGGTACTGTTCACACCCACAGAGAAAGGAGATCATAAACTCAAGGTGAACTTTGCCAACCAAGAGCTGCCTGACTCTCCGTTTACTGCTAAGGTGGATGCTGTAGATGTGTCCAGTGTAGTGGTGAAAGGTCTAGAAAAACGTAAGTATAGACTGGATTGACAAGTCACCTGATATATGATCTACTTCGCTAATTGAACTTTGGTAAATGACTGTCACGCCACTGCCAAGAATTGCATGTTTCTAAATGGTCTATGAATAAAGGATTGTGAAAAGTAATTACAAAGCTTAAACACATGATCGGGTGGCTTTCCATATAAAGGTGACTATAGCAGTGTTAAACTTTTTAATTTGTTGTAACAACTGAAACAACTCCTTGCTTCATACCTCGGTTTTCTTCCTTGCAGCCGTCATGGTAGGAGAAAGACGAAAGATTTCGATCATTACCAAATCAGTTGGCAAGAAAGATCTACCCTGCCAAGTGATTGTAACCAATCCAAAAGGAGTGTTGTCTGAAATCTACCCAACACTCAGTCCAGATGGTTTCGAGGCCATGTTTACACCAACAGATCTTGGAGGTCATAAGGTCAAGATTCTGGTGGCAGGTCAGGAAGTGCCAGGGTCAGAGTTCAAGGTCAATGTCACCAAGTTTGAGGAGAGAGTGGATGTAGTTGGCTTAGATACTCGTAAGTAATTGTGACTGCTTTTAAGATAGAGAAACGAAAAATGAAACATTATTTTATATAGTTTTAATAATCATTTATGGGATTAGTTTGAACAATTGATCATTATGTTGGTAGAGTAAGATGCTGTACAGGAATGAGTTTGGACATAAATATTTTGTCTCTGCTATAATACCATGTTCACATACTTAAGCCAATTCCTTATCTGTTTCATTCTAGTATTATCAAGATTAATAATGTAATAACCAAACTGTTCACTTATCTTGTAGCTATGGCAATGGGAGAGAAACGTGATATCACTGTCAGTGTCGCTGCACCACCGAAAACAAACCGCTTTGCTCCCGAACCTACCTGCAAGCTCACGGTAACTAACCCCAAAGGACGCAACTTTGAGCCCAAGGTTGACAAGACACCTACTGGTTACACAACCTTCTTCACCTCCAACGAGCCCGGGCCCCATGTGTTCAAGATTGAGTATAATGGAAAGGAGATTCCAGACTCACCAATCACATGCGACGTGGAGAAATTGGAGCTGAGGAAAGTGGAAGTGAAGGGCCTTGAAGCACGTAAGTGGATGTTAACATTCTGATAATAAAAAATACGTAAAAAACGTGAACATTTATGAAGAATTTAAGTTTTGGTTTTGTGTAAGGTTAAGGAAATTAAAAAGCTTAGTAACGGAAGCTTAAATATAATGTATGAAATTAAATAAAAAATGTGTGTTAGCGTTGTTTTCCTATACGATGAAAGGTAAAACAAGTAAAATTCACCAAAGATCGAATTAATATTTTAGTTTATAGAAATGAACAATCAGTTTTACCATCTTAAGTAGTGACGTATTCTTGATTGCACAAAGATAGTAAGCTCATTTTTATTATTTTTTGTTTTTTTAGCTATTGAGGTTGGAGAGACAAGACCTATCCAGG
>ENA-OREC01002471-OREC01002471.1-marine-metagenome-genome-assembly--contig:-NODE-2471-length-10211-cov-12.921847_pt1 | contig 10211 bp, 2 predicted proteins | sample MGYA00248626_ERZ508543 | MGnify/ENA primary metagenome ERZ508543 (study PRJEB26211, sample SAMN05518279) | marine metagenome | isolation source: Puget Sound, Washington, USA | host: Bankia setacea...
ACCAACATTATTATTAAAGTCCTTGTCCTCCTCCTAATATTTATTCTCTTTCTTCTCCTCCTCCTCCTCCACCTCCTCCTTCCCCTTCTCCTGCTTCTCCTCCTCCTCCTCCTCTTCCTCCTCATCGCCATCATCATGATATACTGTTATTGTGTTACACATTAAGATCATCTGTATCTTTCCTGGTTATGTTACTATGCTGATGTTATAGCCATTGTTTCTCATTTCAGTTTGGTTTACGTTATCAAAAAGATGATTACATACTATAAGAAGCAGGCATCAGTCAAATATTCAGTAAGTTATCTTGATTCCTCTTATGTAGAAGTCAACAACTGTATTAACCTGATTAATATATGTTATTCTAAAACGGTCGTGATTTAATTCGTACGCACCCGAACTCGTACCCATATGTTATTACCGCGATAAAACACGGGTACAGATGATATTTCTAAAGTAATGACTGAAATTAGAACATTGACACAATAGTATTGCCACTGCAGTGAACACCTGAATCTCTATTGAATGCTAGGCACATTTTGTGATTTGAAGAGCCGTAAGTCAGTGTACGTTTTATTCACTGCACTTCTTTATAAAGTAAGTTCTAATTGGGCGTCACCGTGGAGTTCCAACCAATACAACTGTTAAATAACACATAACCCGTCACATATTTAATGGACGTACCGCCCTGTATAAACAGATTACCCAGTCATGACATGTGAATTGCCAAAACAGATTAAATTCGACGTCAGTGCGGTAGGTTAGTTTTTCAAGTCAGTATATAATGTGCATTATTATGATTGCAAACAGTTTAATGGCTCCAGCTTACATCGTCGCCATTGTAAACGACGTGCGACCATTAAAATATAGACCATCGCAAATATCATAATTAAAAGACAGTAAAGTTCTCATATAAACCCATTACTCTGCCCAGACCATCTATAGTTCTCATGGAATATATTGTTTACCAGCGATATTTCGTGAAAAGGGAAATACAGGTAATTAAACAGTGGCATGACTGGGGTACGCACTTGTTGAATTGTCTATGGCGGTATTTTTAGAAAACAAAAATGCAGAACATATTTGATAGAATCACCCAGAGAAGTAACATATGAATTGTTCACCCAGGGAAGTTGTATTTACTGGTCATCCAGGAGAGTATCATACTGTTACTGACCATCATGAGCTAATATAAACTGGTCAGCGAGGAAAGTTTAATTTACTGATTACTCTTAGAACATATTACTACAGGAAGAGATGTAATATAAACTGTTCTTCAGGGAGCTGATATTAATGGGCCGAGAAGTGATCACAGAGTTGTCTTATAAGCATAACGATCTACTTATCAAATTCAATTGTCTTACTTATACACGCATGGTTTAATCACTAGTCATGTATATTACTTTTTTTGTATTTCAGCAAACCTTGCAGAAATTGTTAGACGATCCAAACGAGTCAACACAAAACGTGAGTTTGAAAAATAAATTTATTTATTTATAGCAAGTTTGATTGTTTTACATGGAAACTTTTGTAAGAGGAATCATAATATGTTAAACTTTACAGTACATACTCCTGCTCTGGTCATACTAATAGCGGGTGCATGTAAAGTTAAAAGTTGATGTATTTTTATGACGATATAGCGTACTAGTAGACGTCGTGGAATCGTTAGTAAAATATGCGAGATATATATTATTTATTTATTCCACCAAAATGATGAGCCTGGGCTTTTGATTTAAGCAATAAGCAAAGCAATATCACTTGAGAGAGTTTGGTTTATAGTTAAAGGTATTTCACTGAACAGTAAGACACAAAACAGTGAACGCAAACACTTTTATAGGTGAGCAACTATATTTCCGGATTATAAGTATTGACTATATAAACAAATTTACCTGTTCAAATACACTTCCAGACTTACACGTGTTTGTCCAGGGAACTGTTTTAACAAAGTACTTTCTCAAAACTTATAGTAACGCACTCACTTTGGACTTTAATTAAGAAATCAAATGCGGTAGCACGATTGATTTAATTACACACACCCGGACGAGTACATATGTTTTATTCTGCAGTAAAAAATGGGTACATGTGTTTTATTTCGATTTTCCAGCACGGTATGACCGATTGTGCCTCTATAATATACTGCACTTCTTTTTGGAGAGCTTATATTGACAGGATGTCGTTTGGTTACGCGGAATGTAAAAGTAATAGCGCATACCTAGAGCACAGAGCTGGGTCCGTGGTAACAGCCATATTTTATCGTAGAATAAAACACGGCTAGTCTCCTTTTTGTATAGGAGAAAATCACGGGACCGTTTTAGAATAACCGATAAAAAAAAGCTTATAATATAATGCGAAAAAGTTAAAGACACACAATTGTAAAACTATATCTGAAGAATAAAGTTAATGTAATTAATTAGGTATCGTGTGCATAATTATATTATTAAAGTTTTGCGGAAGTGCTTTGTTTAAATGGTACCCGGGTCCAATGTCGTTGTTGATGCTGTTGTTGTTGCTGTTGTTGATACATCCGAGTTGGACTGTATGTAGTGGGACTTAATTCTTTTACAGTTACAGTGTAATAGTGGTAATACAGACAGCTGTAATGAAGGTATGTACATTACACTTTTATAAAGGTGTTTTAGAGTAAATATCAGAGTAAATATGGAGGAAACAGTTATCTAATATTAAAGCGAAACTACTACTCAAAGTCACGTATACCTATGATGCTAAAATGAATAATGTACAGAAAGCTAACCTATGCTTAGAAGCACTGTCAATATGTCAGCTGTCAACAAATATTGGCGCACTCGTTTTTTAATTCATACGCACCCGAACTCGTACCTATATTTTATTCTACGATAAAACACGGGTAGCGATGTTTTATTTCTTAAGCGAGGAGTGTGAGTGTTTATATTGGCATTACAGCGGTGTGTGTTTACTTATGAGCAGTAACCGTTTAAACAATTTAATCATCTTAGCCAATCAATGAAACGCTTCACCTAAAGTTTAACACCGGTAGCAAAGATTCATCATGTAAAACACTAAATTTCCCATGTAAGTATATAATATGTCTACATGAATCCTTTAAATCTGAAATACTCTGTACATAACTAAGATTATTGTTTTATTTGAAATTGGTTTTGGGAACGGTAGTGTGTCTTTTAATATTCAATGTTCTTGGCATTTAATTTACTTTTGTATAATAATTCATTATTGGGAACTATTTTTTATGGACTTCTTTATTCGGTCGAACAGCGACTTTTAGTGACAACGAATAAGAGTTTCCATTTTGGATCCACTAAAGTGAGTGTCCATAGAAATAGTTCTTGCCCACAGAAATATACATATTTTTAGTTTATAACATACTGTTTAATGAGCTAATGGCAACGAACTTGTTAAATTCATACATTTCATCTACTCTATTGTGAAACTGCTAATCTTGTTGAATAAGGATGTCCATACTGTTATATTACACCTAGCTTAAATCACGACCGGACGCGTGTAATAACAGGTGAGTTAAACGTGTCAATGTGGATTTTTGTTTTAGCTCACCTTTTTAAAAAGTCAGTGTCAAGTTTGAAGCTCTGTTGGCCTCTACAATAACTGTTCTAGCAAAACCGCCATTTTAAAGGTATAACTAAAAATAAAAAATAAAAGTTAATTCCTTGATAAATTGTGTCCATATTCATTCAACACACGTTTAGGCAAATATATTTTCTGTTTCACGAATAGTTCACATTAAATACCCATACTCATTAATACGAGTAAAACTGACAACTGATCGCTGCATTATGGGTATCCTCTCGTTTTACTTTGTTCTTGTTTCTTTCTACATACATACTTTAAACACTTACTTTTCTGACTAGCCTTACATTATTTGCTATAAGTGCACGTGTATTATCCATCCTCACTTCATTTAAGCTTTACATGTATTGATCTTAGTTAAACTGGGTTGACACACTTTTTATGGACGTTCTAAAATGTCATTTATTGGCGTTATATTTTATCAACAGCGTAAACAATTATATTCCCGTTGGTTTCAAAGCGTTGTAGGTTTGTTAACAATGTCAATTTAATGTCATGCTCCTTGGGTTATCTTCTACTTACTGGTCATAGATGCAAACAACCCAGATTGTTAGATATATTGACCCAAACCTTTTTATGTTATGTGACAGAGTCCTTCATGTTAACGAATAATGTTTCTCCCTAAACTAGTCTGATCAACTATAACTGACCATGCATGGACTGTAAATACTTATTCGTCAAGCTAGCCGACCATTGAAACCCCAGAAGTGCTCTCGATTTAGATATCATTTGTCTTGTTTTGTAGCATCTTCCAGAACTACAATGTCTACAAACTCATCTTCACTATATGTACATCCAGATAACTGTCCTCTGTTGAATACAACGCATTGTGGAAAGATCGCTCTTGCTGATACGAAAGTAACACCTCCAGATCAGCCCTACATCTCAAACTATCAGGAAATATTAGACGTTGACTTTTTATCAGAGGACGTCGTTGAGAACCATAAAGCTGCTTTGGAATATGTTGATCACAATCAAGAGAGCGGACTTGATTATATTTCGCACGGCCAGGATAATAACTTTGAATATACTGCACAAGACCAACACAAAACGCTTCATCACAACGCCCAAGAGAACGTCGTTTGGAACCATAAAGCTGCTTTGCAATATGTTGATCACAATCAGGAAAGTGAACTTGATTATATTTCGCACGGCAAGAACAATAACTTTGAATATACTGTACAAGCCCAAAACAAAATGCTTCATTCCAATGTTCAGTCCACTGAAGATGACTATGTTGTTAAAAACCAGAATGGTAAAGACGTTTGTGCAAACCTATTTGAAAATAATCAAAGTATAAGTCGGTTAGCTACTCAGTTATATCATGTCATTAATGATGATGAATCAACCAACTCATATGTTTCAACCTCATCTCCAAATAATGTACCTACAAGACCAGCTGAATCTCATATTTGTGTTAGTGGCTATGTTGATCATGATCTGTCCCAAGTTGTGCAGCCAAAAAGGGCCCAACATCAGGGAAGTGTTCCAATTAACAAATATAAGGGTAGGTATGTTAAAGAATCAGCTGTAAATTGGGTTATTCCAGATAAAAGTTTTAGGTACGATGCATGTATTGGTTCCGAAAGAAAAGTTGGCAGAAATTATGTCCAGCTGAACAGTGGTGGAGATGTAGTGCACACTGATAGTCAAGCTCATCTATTGGATTTGGATAGACAAATAATTGATGATACTGTTAGTGACACACAAGGAGCTGAAGCAGTGGAAGATGGTGAATGTTTACAAATGGTATTACAACAAAAGGGTGTTATGGACCAATTCAACGATGCACCTAACATGGTAGTAGAGTATATTATTGAGCCAGGCGATATTTCTTCAAAACCATGTAAAGAGGACACTCATACACCAGATCAAGGTATTTCTGACAATCATTATGGTGCGTTAGGTCTCAGAATGGAAGGTGTGAATACTCAATCAAATACAATATCTACAAGTAAACTTTATATTGGTAAACTTGATGACCGCTTACATTGTATCTATGAAGATCTGAACCAACTGGAAAACTTAGAAAGTGAACATTTAAAGGTATCTTCAAAACCCCAAGGGACGGGTGTAAGGGTTCAATCTGGTTATGTGTGTTCACCCTATGTAGAGTTGCCAAGTTATGAAACAGACCCAGTAGAATACTGTAGGACTGAAAACTTTAACTGTGTTAATGAGTCGACAGAATCTGCACTTCTAGATTCGTTTAATGACATTAGTGAGAAAGACACTAAGCACTCAACTGAAGAAGTCTCACATACAGAAACCAACGCTTACATTTGTTTGGATTCCAAAGGAATAATTCAATGAAATACTAAAGTAAAGAAAGGAAATAAATTTAAGGGACACGAAACTGAAAATCGCAGTTTTTATTATCACATGACCTCAGCGGAATGGTCAGATTCAGGGAAATAATAACTCAATTGTTCTGGTGAAACTGCATACAGCTATATGGTGATTACAAAGTTTAACTACATGGACGAGTTGGATGTTCCTGGAGGCAAAGACAACATATTGGATTAAAATCTACTTGTAAAGCATTCATAGCTGGTGTGTTGAATTTCGCTCTCAGTTTGAGCAGCAGAGTTTAGCAAAGGACAACGTTAATTCAAACGATGACAATGACAACGGTGAGCTGGTGTACCTGACATGTTATTCCGTCAAACCTGCGAATATGGACAAGTCCAACACCAGCCCCAATATTAGTGATCTTTGTTGGTGGGTCGTTGAACTAAGGTTAAATATCTTTTGAATTCAAAGCGGTGCATGCTCTGAAGTATTCGTTGCTTGAGGAATAATGCAACCAATGTTCGAAATAATTGCTTATATACCGAACACTGCCGAACTACTTTCTCATGCTCCTTTATCGACATACTACTAGGTCCTTCTGCAAAACGCACTACTTTGTGTCAAGAGTAGAGCAAGTTAAGCGACCGTTTCATAAACGAAATATAACTTAACTCGGCTACGTAGTCACCACATAAACAGAGTTATCTTTGAATACAGATAGTCTCTCCTAACATATGCTATATACAGCTTCGAATATTGTGAGCACTTAACTTCATTGTTGATTATGTTTTGTATAATTTGCATGCTTTTACAGGTACTGCGTTACTTTGAAATTAGACAATCTTCTCCTTAGTATTCACCAATATATGATAGTATCTATGTATATATGTGTGCTTAGATAATGATTTAAAAAGTAATTGGATTGGGCCGGTGACCAGTCAAAATGAAATAGTTGTTAATGTATATGTGTGCTGACAATCTACACGTTTATGATATTGTTTGTAAACCAGAGTTAGTACAACGTGTTGTGTACACATGTCAACCTTTTTAATAATTGTATGCTGTTACCTACTTGTTTTGGGTAGTTACGATAGTCCTGACGTATACTCTGTGTGTTGTTGGCTTCGCTACATATGTTAATTACATTATTTGCTTAGACATTGATTTCAAAAGTCACTTGCTGGGGCCAGTGACTAGTCAAAATCAATTATAATGTTTAGTTATCTCTGTGTTGACAATCTACACGTGTATTGCGATTTTGACAATTGCTGTGTACATATTCACCATAGAAAGAACCTTGCTTAATCCGGGTACTGCAACATACTGTAGATCAGCAATATCTGCACTCGCTCATAGTTTGGGTAGACATACTATAAAGGGAGAGCACTGTTTGTATATTTGATGAAACGTCATTCTTTAACACGCTTTAAAAAAAACCCACATAAATACGACTCTTTCTGACAAACTGTAAGTACATAGCTTATATTAGCAGAATATGTCATGATCTCTTAAACACTTCAAACTCGTTCATGGTTCATGTTTAGTTGTTGTTTTGTTTAGTTGTTGTTAATTGGTAGTTTTCTTTCGGGTGGGGGTCCGATGGGTTGTGTAACAGTCTTACCTGCTGGGTACTGGTCCCCGTTCAAAGGCCGTTTTCTTCATATATAATATGGATCTGAAGCAGTATATATGTTGACTGCGGTTTACATCTTTTCTTTTGTCTTTCAAATATTTGATATTGAGGTTGTAAATGTTCACATGCCTTAATTACCAATATTTGATTTGAATAAATATCAATATTAAACTATGTCTCTCTCTATATATATATGTATGGTACATGGTTGTTTTAGTTATATGATGTTCTACTAAGGCATGTTTTGGAACAGAAAGTACTGGTATTGTATGGGGAAGGATAAACTAATCCCTAGTCTATCTATATATCTTCCAATAATGTCAAACCCCTGCTGGGGACCTAGACATAGTCAAATATGATGGTGGTGATGAAGTTGATGAAGGAGGAAACATAACTAATAGTATATGTGTACGTATAGGTTTAGTCTGGTGATACATGATACGTTTATTGAGATGCTTGATATCAGGACAAGGTGTGACGTTTACAGCCATTCATCAACGGAAGTTAAGTATCGTTCGCTGACACGTTTAAAAACAGGGTTATATGCAGAAAACCACGAATCGGTTCGACAGAATGAGATGAAGTGCGATTAGTTACATAACTTAAAAACAAGACGGTAAATCTTTTTAGGAAGATACAACACGACAGGTCTAATCAACACATTTATGTTCATAAACTTCGGACGTTTTCTATACGTAAATGTTTTGCAAAAAAGGGCATACATATTATTTTCTAGAAAACGTTATTTCGAGATCAGTTACTGAAATGCAATGTGTTTTGTTCATGATAATTTTATTACAATTGCATACTTATAACAACTGAATCTGAACATATGTTGAGCTGAAACTTTTGAATGCTGTTCGTGAGCATCTTTTCTCGGATATTCTTTATATTCTTGACGACATACTTAAGGATGCTCTGATTATTCCTTGGATATGTACCAAAGGGTAGTGCTCCATCAGAAGTAGAAATGCTGATGCGATTCTGACCAGGATGATGATCGCGCAAGAATGTCCTTCACAGTTCATGTAGACTTATACAATATGAACTATTTCATGTACAAGGCTTTATCGAGTGTGTTAGTTGTTAAGTCAGTACACAGTTATGCAGTAATATAACAAAGTTCGTCAAGTTTGAGAACAAAAGATTTGTCATTTTTGTCCTTATGAATTATACATTCATCTGACGCTACGAAATGTCCTCTTTGTGCAAACACAGTACACAGAATTATCAATGTACGTGGAACGCTCTTTAACGTCCGACACCCCCACACTTATGTTTGTCATTTCCCACAATCTCCCCACTTCTCTAGCCTTAGCGGGAATGTCTCTAATCTTCATACATGTCTTGAAAGTCGACTATAGTTTCTAGTATTCATGTTAATAAATGTAAATTCCCGCACATACAGCTACAATCATTTCCAAAAGTTATCCATTGTTTTTGACCGCACACTATATACGCCGTATACTGCATTGCATCGTGATTAGGTAAATTAACATGAGACAAGTACGTGTTTGAAAGGTGGATCTCTGATTGAGCAAGAATTTAACTTTGTGATCACGTGATGCAGTTCGTCATCCCTCTGCCAGTTTCATCTGTAGCACCATCTCACTGGAATAGAAGACGCAACACAGCGTTTAGTTCTGTTTATACTACATAGAGAAGTTTCCAACTAACTGTCTGTAAGTTTAAAGGTGGACTTTCGCTCGAAATCAATAATTTACATATTTATCTGTCCTTCGTAGCCACACAGTTCTTATGAAATAATGCTCTTGTGAAATAAATAGATTACTGAACTCGATCATATAGCCTAGCAATCAAATACCGAAATAGTAAATAATATTTTAATGGGTCAGTCATAAAAGATGCTTAGAACTTTGAAATTTGAAAGTAGGAAAACCAATGTATCTTTCCTTTTCTTTCAAACTCAGCACAGATTATCTTATAAGAAGCATTTAGTATAATACATGCATGCTAATTTCTTAAACAAAACGTGTGGAAATAAATTAATTGGGACCGAAAGGGCAAGTTTAAGATAAATCCTTTACAGCAGGTATGATATCACTGACAAGTAAACGTCTATATGTTCTACCGTTTAGAATGATTCAAACACATTCAACTTTCGTTTTACATGTACGAGACATATCAAATAGTACATATGTTATGTGTAATGGTGTTGGCGATGAGCCCTAAAACGCCTCAATCTTATTTAACCGACACCAACTCGTAAAGCAAACTGACCACATCCATGAGTGCATTATATATTACCTTTCGAGCATTTATCCATTGGTAAATCTTTCTGTAATACATCAAATCATGTCATGGCACCGTATTGATTCAAATTAGGTAAAGTAATACATATATTGCATTGAACAGTTTAACACCTATTTTCTAAAAAACAATTTTTGGAAGATGAAAGTCAAGGTCAAAGCCACCCAACTTATTGATGAAGCATGTTTATTTACCTATAGTCTAGCTCCCCGTCCCCGTCTTTATCCAAGGCATGTGCGAACATTTCTATCTTGTACAGCGACAAAGGTACACCAGCTTCCTATAAAACAAAAGTATGAGTAAACGTAAAACTGTGGAACCGAAAGTCGTAATAATCATCCTGATGAAATGCTGCTTGACACGCTGTCTGTCTGTCTGTCTGTCTGTCTGTCTGTCTGTCTGTCTGTCTGTCTGTCTGTCTGTCTGTCTGTCTGTC
>ENA-OREC01002472-OREC01002472.1-marine-metagenome-genome-assembly--contig:-NODE-2472-length-10210-cov-12.235074_pt1 | contig 10210 bp, 7 predicted proteins | sample MGYA00248626_ERZ508543 | MGnify/ENA primary metagenome ERZ508543 (study PRJEB26211, sample SAMN05518279) | marine metagenome | isolation source: Puget Sound, Washington, USA | host: Bankia setacea...
GTGTAGAGCTGTGTCACTTGATATAAGGTAAAACAGTCCCCATGTGTAGAGCTGTGTCACTTGATATAAGGTAAAACAGTCCCCATGTGTAGAGCTGTGTCACTTGATATAAGGTAAAACAGTCTCCAGGTGTAGAGTTGTGTCATTTGATACAAGAAGCTTTTGTGGCATTAAGTTAATGTGTACTTGAGAGTTATGTTACGTACAACTACTGTTGTATTCAATTTTTTTTATAAAACCAGAATAGAGAAAACAAAAAGGTTTTGTTTCTGTTCACACAAACAATCCTCATTGATGCTATATGTGATTACTAACAACAGTTACTATTTAGTAAAGCCATTTATAAGGCCAGCCAGTTCTGATCTTTGATGTTTTATCAAAACCCAAGCTGACAGACACTGTATTAGGCTATTGTACTTGATGAAATCTCTGAATTATTTAACATTCTGACATAATTTCTGCATACCTTGGTTAGGGTCGTAGAATCTCATCAACAGGCTTGCTATGGTGGACTTGCCTGAGCCACTGGATCCCACCACTGCTGTCATACTTCCTGCGGGCATACTGAGATTCATACCTGACAATATCTGACTGTCCTTACGTGTGGGGTAACTAAACGTCACATTGTTAAAGTCTATCTGACCCTTCACCTCTGAGGCAGACGGCATAAGACCACCTGAAGAATACAAGTACATGTAAATCTTTTGAAGTCTATTTGTATCGCTTCTGGTAATCTGTCGTCAATAAACTTTGTTAATTGTATCATGTGTATGTATTCTGGGCCGGGGGCCGCTTATTACCAAATAAATCAAATTGCTAAAAAACATGTACACAGTTTATTTGGTCTGATTGTTGATATTATCAGGGTTCTTTTCCATTTTGAAAGCTCTGTTAAACATATCTTCATTTCATTCAATACAATAAGTAGACTTCTAATTAAACAACTCTCAAAAACATAGGAATTTCTTTACTTGTAAACTAATATTATTACAAGAACATTTTTATCTTAACAATTAATTGTATCAAAGCATCTAAAGACATTTACAAGATGGCTAATCACCTCAGTGAGTTAATTAGCATATTAATGTAATACAGGTTAAATTTGTTAAAGTAGAGTTTTGTTGTGGATGGGTTTGTTACTGTGGTGGAGGATTTACCGGTCAAAGGTATCACCGGAACCCTGTCTGTCAGCTCCCAGATCTTTGTACTGGCCCCAAGACCTTTATTTAACTCGGAATAGAAAGACGTCATACCTACAAGAGACAAAACATGTTTTTTCCCCAAATAACTACAATCCCTCGGGATAATGTCCATAGTGTGCACTGGCATGGGGAACACATTAACTATACATAGCTCTGTGTTAATCATGTGGAAATAGATGAATGGAAATTAGAACGGGAAGGTATTGTAATCAGGAACATTGCTATTATCAATCAAGATGCAAAACGTGCAGCCTCAACATAGAGACATTTTCAGGTATAGCAGTTAAAGTTTCATAGCTCGTGAATTGTAAATTGGAGTATCTTAATACCATTCTTTTTTCTCTCCAGTATTTGTTTGTAGAATACATAGAAGTAAAAAATATATTAAAGTGAACATTCAAAACTAACTTAAATCACGCAAAAAATAAAAAAAATATAATAGGGTCTATTTTTCATTTTATGTAAACATGAACACTATTAAATGTACAGTAGTAATACCGGTATGTGTGACAATGCATGTACACAATTCCATTCAGGATACTAGTCATGTGACAAGAGTAATGTATTGTATATCTTAAAGCAGGATTTACATTGTAGTACAACACTTATACAATTTTCTCATTTTCTGATGCAACAGACACTTCCTTTGTTGAAGATAAACTCTTAACCTTTACATGCACCATTGATTTTCATACATTTATTATCAAGATATTACTTTAGACAACTGATCACATATATAAAATGTAGACTTTTATATAAATGTTGTTACTAAATATAGTTGCATCACATGAGTGAGCACCAGTCAGGGTACATTGCTTTAACGGTTCTTAAATGAGCACCAGTCAGGGTACATTGCTTTAACGGTTCTTTGAGTGAGCACCAGTCAGGGTACATTGCTTTAACGGTTCTTAAATGGGCACAAGATTGATATTACATCATCTATAGCTACTTATGTGTGTCTCTATTCTTTTCCACATAACCATTGCAACGTTTTACCATGCTCCTTATACATGTACAATATTGAGATTTTAGCTGTTTGAAAAATAAATCTTTATAGCTCTAAATGAACTGTACAAAAGCCGAACGCTAAAAAAAATAAAAATATGTACTGTAGAAGAAAAGAGGGATGGTTGGTTGAGATTATTTCAGTACATGTACTTGATATTGACCATTTAAATAACCATACTACAAAATCCTTCATATTTGAGTGCCCAAGGATTTGAAGTTTTCAGACATATGAGACAATGTTTCATTTCACAACTCACGTTAGGAATTTCTTGAACTCTTTTTTGAGTTTTTGGAAAAGGGAAACAGACCAAAATTACAATCTACTTTTGACAATTTTCTTGGCTAAGTGATAGAATCTTCCCTTGAACTCTTTGAAATAGTCAATTAAAATTCTCAAGGCTTAATCTTAAAAATGTGGGGATTAGTATTGAACCTTCTCTAACAGATTAACGTTCAGCAAATATTAACAATTGAGTGGTATTAGTAGAATCAGAAGAAGATACAAATAATTACCTCCCATGGCTACCCCTACATATGCTGCGTACAGAAGAAATGCTGACAGTTCTCCAATAGTGATCAGTGAATCGTTCATCATGTATCCACCGGCATAGAACACTGACAGAATTATCATATTTCCTGACAACCCAGTCTGAAACAAACCATCACATAATGAAGAAAACAATCGACGCACTACCAGACTTTATCAGGTTGAGTTCATATTGCATCTAATAGCTTTAAACAATTGAACGCATGGTCTGTAGTACATTGAGAGAAAATTAGTTATCTAACAACCATTGTGAACATATTCAACAATCATGCAATAAATCTTTCAATATTAATATGAAGTTAAGTCCCATTTTAAAAAAAAAAAAAATTTATTCAATGGAAAAAGTTTTTACAAAGTTAAGGTCTAAATCATGCAAAGCTAATGTCAGGCTTCATGTTCATGTAGAATCTGATTCTTATTCAAAGAGATCACAAACTTTGTACCTTTTTTTCCCAGTCAAAACCGTCAAGAATCATTTACCTAAGCATTTGGATTGTTATTGAACATGCAGCCTGTAAATTTGCAATTCTTAGAAAAGCACTCGGCCAGTAATGTAACTTACAGAACCCCAATAAATAGCTGAGGCCAGCGCTTGTTTCTTTGCAAGACCTAGTAACTTCTGTAGAGTCTGGTTGTATATATCAATTTCACGGTTCTCCTTGGTGAAAGCTCGAACTGTTCGAATAGTACTAATCTTCTCCTCTGCTACCTTGGAAAAGCAATAAAGGGACACAACTGTATTTAAAGACTTTTTTAAAATATGTAGTTACGGTAACTTGTTTTATGAGGATAAAAAATATATTTTGTTTGACACTAGATCAAATTACATTCAACTCCTCAAAATGGTAAACAGCATTCTTAGGTTATGTTCATCTAAGACTCCTTGTAGCTACTAGTATAAGTAAATGTATAACAATAAAAACATTTTCAAATACACAGAAGCTCAGTTTTCAGATTCTCTCTTCTTCTCTTTCTCCGTCTTCTTATGTGTAATGCTTGTCTTTTGTAGATAAAGAATGTTCTTGCATTGACCAGTAACTACAAGTACACGCCAATACAACTTCATGCAGTGACAGTGTAAAATAATGCTTCTCTATTAACCCTGAATCTTGTTATAAGATAAGCAGTACTCATTTGTAACTCAAGAGGTTATCTGATTTTCCTTATCACAACTTTTACCTCAAGTGTCACTCAGTGAGTTTTTTTGTATCATCAATGCATGTATATTGAAATATGTATGACTTTAAAAGAGAAAATTTACTTTGACAAGGGAAGCTGTTTCAGTAGGCCCCTAATGACAGCAGCATGTAATTGCAATTGTAATTTTGACTTATCTTCACCAAATGTAGAGTTGAAAAACACAAACATATTTCTAAATTTCACTGCCCTTCAAACTTACAGATGTAGCTGTAGCTAAGGCGTCCTGGTATTCTTTGGTTATCTTTCGTAGAAACCTTCCATAAACAATGGACATGGCTGCCACAGCTGGTACCACAATCAATGTTATTCCAGCCAAATTTGGAGACACATACACCTACAAACAACCAACAACTAAACTACTGTAAACCATACAAATATCTACAACTGTCTATAGATAACACCAATATAACCAGGTAATTCAGAGAAACAAGTTTTAAACATTTGAATGAGAGTAGGTTATGTATACTCTGCAGGCTTACTATGCAGTTTAAGTAGACGTGAATCCTAAATTCCCGAACTATAATGTTGTCTCACAAGGGAGATCTTGAATAGAGGTTTTGTTCTACAGATCTTTAACTATTCTGTGAAGGAAAATATCAAAAGCATTATGATTACCATCATTCCAACAGCACCAACTCCCTGGGCAATAGCTCTCAGTCCGTCTGATATGTTGAATGTTACAGAACGCCCTACTAAGGCTGCATCCGTTGAAAGACGGCTAATTAACTCTCCTGTTTTATTCTTATCGAAAAAGGCAACTTCTTGTTTCATTATTGAAGAGTAAAGGTTGTGTCTTATACGTAGCACAATATTTTGAGCTGAAAATTGAGAGAAAAAAAGAAAATTGAAACTAGATATTTGTTACCTACGAGTCAACTTTGTCAACACTGTCATGCCATGTTTGTCATTAGTGCCGAACGGTAAGAAGTGTTGACACAAACTTAATGGACGGATAAGCTAATCAGAAGGACAAACAAATGCACAGATGCCCAAAGTACACGTGACAGCTATACCAAGCTTCTGCAAGTGGACTAGACAATAAAAATGAATGATTGATTTTACTGCTTGACATTTTGGGACGTTCTTTAAAAAGTTCATTTTGGATTTTAAAATCCTTTTAGAACTGGAGCAATGTTTTCAAGAAATAACATAAAGGCCAGAGAAACAGATAATGTTTTTGTGGCATTGGGTAATTACCCTTGGACATAATTCTGGGGTATTTGCGTTTTTTAATTGGGTATTTGTAAATCTTATATTTGGTAACACAAACTTGTCCCTATATTTGCTATACAACATTAACTATTCCAATTGGGTATTCCAGAAAATTAATTGGGTAAATACACCAAAAGCATCTTATCTGTTTCTCTGTAAATGTGCCTCTAAAATACATAATAATTTCACAGCTTGTAAAAGTCAACATCACTATTATTGTTATTTACCTGAAATATCCATGAGGTATGACCTGGCAAAGTTTGCTAAGCCTCCAACTATGAACACAACTAGCAGAATGGAAGAGAATGTTGTCAGTTTGTCCATGAGTGTACCGTCCTTAGAAGAGGTGTTTATAATGTCTATAACTTTACCCATACAAAATGGCACAGACAGGGACACAGCACTGGATATTGCTAAGAAAAATACCGCACCTGCAATAAATCGGTAAAACTTCAGTTTCTAAGTATACTTCTATTCAGCTTACAAACTTTGCTAACAATTTGCCTATTAAGAAGTTTACATACATTGAAATTCAGTTTCATATGGTACGTGACATTTTGCTTACATCTAAAATTGGATCCTTTGTACTAACAAATATTTTCTTAGTTTACACACGATCGAGTCTTTGATGAATTTTGGCAAAGTATTAAGTGTTGTTAGTTCTAGGAATAGTCATGTCATAAACATTGTGTGATCTACTGATGGGAACATTTCTGTCAAAATATTTGTTACAAAGTGCAAGTCATTATTACATGTATATATAAGCATAGCCTTACCTGCAATTTTCCATCTTTCAGGATGAGCTACTTGCATCAGTTTACGTAGTTCCGATAATTTTGGCACATTTTTTGGTTTAGGTTTTGAAACATTTGTTATTATCTTCCCTTCTTTTGAATATCTAATGCGTGAAAAAGAAAACCATTTTTGCTGCTGTTTGATAACATTTCTTAAACCCTGTCCTCTGATTGCAGTGACAGCCACAAGTTCAATTCTTTTCCATGGAAAAGAGTGTGCAACAACACAACTTGAAAGACCTTTCCTAGCTATCAATGCGTACATTGTGCTTGTTTATTTTGAAACCAACGGTGGCTTTTTACACTTTCACATCAAAACTTAACACTTTACGTCTAACATCACTACATTCATAGACTCACACAACTGTCTCTCCATGTAAATGTCCTGTATTTTAAACCCTCAGAATATATCTTCATTAATTTAGGTCAATATATTTTGACATCATTTCAATATAAACATCCTTGCATTCTAAATAGCATTTGTCAACATATGTGAAGAATGTTTAGCTTTAAATCATCTGCTTACAATCACCAGACTACAATTATAATACTTGTATGTAAACAGCGTCATCAATAGATGAAGTTATCAACCTGGTCAAACCAGTCGGTGTTATCAACTGGACAGACCGGTTTTGTTGAATGACAGCTGTTTTCGTTGATTTATCCAGAACTTTCACTTCATTTTACATAATTTTCTCTGTTTAAGTGTGCACGGGAATTCTGTAAAACCAAAAAGTTTGGTATTTTGACATTGAAACGTGTAGGCCTTATGCAATTGTCCGAAAAATCCGAGTGGAACACGGATGCAAATCTAGAGCACAAAGACGCATGCTTCTGTTACTGTTGGCTACGCGCACGCTAAATTCAAGCGTCTACATGACTCACCGGTTTGACGCAGGTAATGGACATTGTTTTCTTTGAAATCGAAACCGTATTTGTTTTCTTTTTGACGTTCTATTTGGTTAATAGGTATGAAAATTGCCTGCTCCAAACAGAGCAATCACCCTTACCTCAACTGACTTAGTCCTCATCTGATCCAAACCATTTCCTAAACCGTATTCCTTACCTAAGTTATAGCTAATTCTGAAAACAGCTGCACAATAGAAAATAGAACTTGTCCTGGTCCACTCGACGAGGTCCATATAAGTAGGTTTTCAGTCGAAACTTTGAAAAGTCATACATGTCTCTTGTACCTGTAGATCCCTGGAAATATTTCACCGAGCTCTCATACTAATTTCCCGCTGAAGCGTAATTTCGACATAGGGTTATTTCCAACCGTATCCGATTGCATGTAGTTCATTTGAAAGCGCACAGAAACCAATGGCCCATACAGGTAGTCGTGTTAACAAGAAAACGTTCGAAGAATGGTCAGTGAAGTTTCCGTGGCTGATTCTTAACAAAATCAAAGAACAAACGACTCAGTTGTAAAACATGCCAGGAGCAGAGAGACACGTTTTAAGTGTTCAAATGTCTAGCCTGTGTAGACACAATGAGAGTTATAAACACAAATATGCTAGCAGACAAGCAGAGAAAGTTATTAGATCTCAAATTGTTTTGAGAAAATACCCAATTACTAAAAAAGTGATACCCCATTGAAAAGGCCAATACCCAATTCATTAAAAAAAGCTTGCATATTTACCCAATTGACTTAAAAGCTTATCTGTTTCACTGAGGTAAATCTGTTTGAAATTCTACGGAAACAGTCTACACTGGAATGACTTTTCACTACCTTTTATTGTCATTGATTTGCCTTTATGATTGTGCCCCCTTCGCTTTGCAAATGTCTGTCCGTCCATCGTAGTAAAGCTTGTCTGATTGATAACTGGAGAATGCTTAGATCTACAGTCTTCAAACTCAGTAGGGAGGTTGGTCATGCTAAGAAGATGACCCACTATGATGTCTAGGTCAGCAGGTCAAAGGTCATTTAATATAACAAATAAATTGCTAATAATAAAAATAAATTATTCCCTCTTCTTATTGTCCAATTAACTAATTCAGTGAATCACTGCTTCCAGGAGGTGTGGTGTTTAACTGGAAACTATAAACCTTTACTCTTACTTCTATCTTCAAACTTTGAATCCAGATTTGTCCTCACCTTTAAATTTCTTCACAGACATGAAATAGCTAATCAGCTGCCTTTTCGGGTCATGCATACATTTTCAATCTTCCACATGTTCCTGAGAATGTTTCGCTCAAGTGGTGCACAATGTTTGACAAACATCTTGTTTTTTAGAAATAAGGGAATCAAACACAAAATGTCAAAATGAACAGCTTTAGTCTTTGAAAATTACTTACACATGGTCAAAGTGAGTTAAATTATGAACAAGTTATTTTAAATGAAAACATGCTATGGGGTTAATCACATTGGTTTTTGTTTGGATGCAACCATTGTCTGGATTTGTTGTTAAAGAGTCATTTGTAATTTTTTTAGGATTGATTGCAAACATTTAGATTATTACTGAAATTTGAACGGTAGATAATGTTATGAGCAAATCTATCCTACTTTATAGAAGTTTTGACTTAGTACCTAAAAGACCTTTTATTTGTCAGTCTATCCTTTGATTTATTCTTATTACACATCACTAGGATAGTAACTAGACACCTGCTTTTATTTTTACATGAACTTGTAACAGAAATTATTTTCATTATATTAAAAGTAGATTTTTTAAATATTGAAGGAATTTTTAGTGCAAAAAGATGACAGACGTATCACAGTATATCTTGCCAAACAGCACTGGCCTGTGTCTGTTAGACTGCAGTACAGCCTTCAAGAATTTGACAGATAAGGAGAAGAAATATGCTCACTACATCTCACAGGCCTCCTGGTATGGGGGTATGATTGTACTGCTACAGGTAATGTCATTGTTGTTTTGATTATACCTACTGCATTGTAACCAATATGTGGGTCAGGTTATCTAAATTAAAACAATGTTTTTAACAAATTCTTACTTTGTGCATTTCTCACATCAGATAAGTTCTTGGTGTTCCTAGATGTAATTAGTAACTACCACCAAGGTAAATGTGTCCAAGCTGTCCTAATGGTGGTAAATTGCACTAGTTTGGTTACCTGTGAAAAGTATACTTTGAAAAGAGGTGTGTGTGTTTTAACATTTTTTCAGATTGTTTGAATTGTTGGCTTTTAAGTAGTTTGCATGCTTTTTTTCTGCCTTTCTGTTTTTTCTTAAACTTGTGCAGTTTTCCCCAAATTTGGCACTCAAATGCACTTTCTGTTTCCCATTTCCTTTTTATTTTGATAAAAAAAACACTTTCATGCCAAAAGGCCTCCCAAACATGTTCCTGATCTAGTGAAAGAATGCCCTGTATTATTACAACAGCCTCATTGTGGAATTTTAAGACATCAGATTGATTGACTTTATTGTTTTTATAGACATCCCCAGAATCACCAGGCTTGTTCTTGCTAATACAGAAGATATTTAGAGCTCAACCTGTCCCAGAGCTTCAAAGACTCGCAACAGAGCTGGGTCTATCCATCGATGAATTTGAGGTAAGCTAGTGATAGTACATGTAACATAGGGGTTATTAGTGAAAGAACAAGACATATATTTCCATATAAGTTTTCCCAACTGATTTGATGATAAACTGTTAGAGAATTGAGTATCACAACTTGTATTACAGAAATGAAACCCTGAGTTACATTTATGAGAATATAGAACTATGTCAGTTTATTTTCAAATGTATTCAATGTCAATTCCAATTTAAGAGAAATTTTCAGTTTTGATTTTGTGACAAAAAATTATATCGGTAAATAAACCAGGAACATACTTTCATGTTACAGTACTATAGGTTGACTTTTGCTCAAATAGTTTATGTACATCACTAACAATAGTACAAATAATGATATACACTGTGTCACAAACATAGCATTTAATATACTTATCTAATATTTACAGGCATTGCTGATTTATGTCTCAGCTGTGTATGCAAACATGGGCAACTACAAGTCATTTGGTGACAGCAAGATTATTCCCAACCTTCCTAAGGTATGTATTGGAGTTATAGAGGTAGTTATATCAGATAGAAGATGTGACAACTATCCTAACTAAGGGTACTTTGGCTTAGTATGATTGTTCCCCCTGCAAATTCTACCTTATCTCAGTAAAACACTTATATGTAATGTGGTTAATTCATTCAATAGAAGATTGTACACACAGATTTTTAAAATAATAATTAGCGTTCGACTTTTTGTCAGTTCTGCATGGTCATTCGTTTTTTCATCCCCGCCACAA
>ENA-OREC01002473-OREC01002473.1-marine-metagenome-genome-assembly--contig:-NODE-2473-length-10210-cov-12.168854_pt1 | contig 10210 bp, 7 predicted proteins | sample MGYA00248626_ERZ508543 | MGnify/ENA primary metagenome ERZ508543 (study PRJEB26211, sample SAMN05518279) | marine metagenome | isolation source: Puget Sound, Washington, USA | host: Bankia setacea...
TACACAGCCAAGCTAACTTATACTTGTAAACTTGTGCATACAAATAACATACACAGCCAAGCTAACTTATACTTGTACTTGTGACACAAAGCAGACAAATGTTCCTTTATTCTTTGTATTTAATTTCTTCCATCCATAAACACATCTTCCTTGACTTTAGTGACCAAATTTAATGCTTGTTATTGGATAAGAGTTACCAATTCACTCTCTTTCAAGGAATAACTGAATGCTTTATTTGCACAACTTTTCAAGCAATTCTATCACATGGGAATCAGAACAAATGACTGCAGATCACAATACTTCCCAACTGTCTACCGAATGAAAAATGAAGTAATCATCCAAAAATACATACATTTATACAATACGAACAAAAAAAGCATGTATAAGACAACGTACAGCATCGTAGTACTAAATAGCACATCAGCAGAGTCTGTACAAGTTTCAGCAGTGTTTTACCACATGATTTGGCATTCTGACATCCAGAACACAAACACATTATTTCACACACATACCCAGGCAATCATACCACACAATCTATTCTACAAATTCTATACAATTAAGGTCCAAACAATAGCTGAAATACACAAACCACTACAAGACCATAGATTTGAGGATAATTGTTTGCGCTTTCTTCATCTTTCATCCATTTAAATACAGGACTCTTCATGATAAGAGTAACACGTCTTCTCTCTTATATAGTGTTCACAGACTAACAATTGTGGTGATACATGTATTTTCTTGGTGATCCATGTTTTAACATTCCTGCATAATTAAATGTCGGCAAATTTATCAATAGTTTTCTTTTGCAATTTTCCTCGGTTGATCCTATTAAGCAGGTATTTTTGATGATTATAGTAAAACAGTCTTAACTAGCCATTGGTACACTCTGTCGCATATCTGGTACCGCCTTCTGTGGAGAGGTCAGCATGCCAGAAAAATCTGTTGCCACGGGAGCTACAGAAACCGTGATAGGTAGGGAGTTGTCTTGTCCAACAGATATCGGGCTCCCTGTAGCAGCCATGGGGTTATCAGTGCCTGCTGTGTTGCCTAGCAGACCTGTGCCCATCTGAGGCTGTGACTGGGACCGTTCCATAGGCTTGGGGCTGGGAAACACGTCAGGTAGTACGGGATATCTTATTGGATCGTCAGGGATTCTAAATAAGTGGTTGTCTCGCTCATCGTCATTCAGTGGTATGATTGGACGTCTCCACATCTTCAAACGGTCTTTGTGATAGACACTGAAAGAACAATAACTCACAACATTAGTCAGTCAGAAATATAAGGGCTTTAATACACAGATAATAGTTTAAACGCAGATGAATACGTTTGAGCCCCAGTTTTAGCTGTTCAATAAAGCACTAAAATACTTTTCATGTTTTACTGAAATCAAGCCAGCTGACCCCAAAACTGTGATATGAAGTAAATACTACTATTTTGATGGTAATTAGATTAAAATAAGTTGTAGTGGCATTGCATGAATGAGTTTCTTTGTAAAAAGATTTTTGACGAGTGAGTGTGAAATGGTTTAATTGTTATTTAATAAAGAAGCAGCCATAACCTGTCTGCAATTTCACCCCTTGAATTTGTAGACTGAAAACATGGTCAAACAATTAGTAAAAATTGAAACCATATACATGCATTCTCAATTGCAGTGGAAATAAGATATATAACCTTTGCCAAAGTATTGTTATAGGACCCCAAAAATGGACCTGCGTACAACAAGACTTACTTGAAATCATGACCTTTAAGCTTGTTAAACTTGTCGTGTTCATAGTCTACAGCTGGTATTTTATTTCTCTCCAGTATCCAGGCGTGGCTTAGGAACGGTCCTGGTTGGAATCCCTTGTTAGTCTCCACACCTTCATTATAGACTGCAGGTCTAGGGGTGATACCAGCTAGTCTCGCTTCCGTGTCTACACTAGGGTTGAGGACAACATTGAGCGGGGGGATGTTAGGAAGAGCCATACCAGGGCGTTTAAGGGCCAGCTTCTGCGGCTTGTCTTTGAGTAGGCCCTGCAATCTGGCCACCTGGTTACTAGCTTCACGGCCACGACTACGTAGCTCTGTCTCCGTCAAACATCTGACCAAATAACAACATTTTTTATTTTTTCAATGATACTGATGGTTACAATATTGAAAGACAACTACCAATCCTCGTTCCGATATAATGAGTTCTATTCTATAGTAAAACTCACCAACACAAATAAAACCACCTTTTGATGATTGATCCATTTTATTAATTTATACTTTTAACTCACTACTTACACCCTCCACAAATACAACCACATTTGCTATCAACTGAATTCATGTTTTATAGGTGAAGTTTCAGTTTGATTTTATTTATTGCAATAGTGTTACTAAACACAGATAAACATTCTTAAACATAATTGTTGCTTTGAAGAATATTGATTGTATGTTGTATGGATTTGTTCTGCTGGAGGTTGCCTTTAACTTAGCAGGAAAGATATATATATATATATATATATATATATATACATGAGTTGTCATTTCTTCTAAAGGTTTTATGATATAAGTTGGAAAACATTTCTACTAGCCTAGCTTAATAACAATTTTCATTTGAAGACCAAGTCATTAACTATCAATATGATCACGCCAGTTTGCTATACACTGTAAAATGCGAATGAGTAATTTCAAATGCTATATTATACACATCATATATAGTGTTCCCATATGGTTATATTACACTGGAAACAAGCAATGTCATGTGATAAATGCCAACATCAAACTCACCTATGGAAGTATTGTCTGGTGTCTTTAACAATAATCTTTGACTCCCATTCTTCTAAATCTCTCAGTTTAGATGCCAACTTTTCTTGTCGCAGTTTTTCGCCCGCCAGGTGTATAGTATTGGGCTCGGGCACACCAAAGTTGACCTCAGGCTTCTTGTACAGTTCAAGGTCTTTTGATCTTAGTTCCCATGGAAACCTGTCTCTGTCCAAAGGAGCTTGTAGAATTCCAACATGGAGTATGTTCTCATGCCATTGCTGCAAGAACATTCAGGGAAAACAAAAACGCGATAAAAACTAGTAAAAATGATCCTCATGAAGTTTCCTAAGTGAAATGTTTTCCTATACATGTATACCAAGCACTAAAATTGTACTTAAAATTGTTGTTTAGTGTAAAATTCATCTTATTTTTTCAAAATAGGGTCTATAAGCATGACTGTGACATTAACAACTAGATAAGTAGATAGATGCAATACTCACATCATAAAGTTCATCAACTCTGGCATAATGTGGACGTTTAGGATTCTCGTTGTTCTCTAATGATGTATCCATGCCTGGGAATATCCAACCATCCTCGGTCTTCCAGCGAGCCTGAGAGTCGATCTTCGCTTGTTTCTTCAAGGCTTCTACATTCACGGGCACCACAGTCATAGAATGAAGGTAATCCTGGCAGTACGTATACCTTGTATCTGGATCCTAAATAAACATAACAAACAATAGCATGTGTTCAGTTATTAAGTCGTCAGTAATTTTGGTTGAATGTTATGCTCAACTAGGCTCTTCTTGTTTATTTTACTTTGTGTCCAGCTGTTGATACTCATTCACGTAAAATTACATAAATCACATACAACAACTATGGATAAGGAATGCTTTAGTATCAGGATCTACCATTTCATTTTCTTATCATGAACATTTTACATAGATGTACATGTTTTTGCAGTATATAGATTAAGTTTGTTATATCTAAGATTTACTGAAGTTTTTAGCAGCTCAGTAACAAAGAAATCCTATTTAATGTTGCGCCAATTTTCGTTGACTTTGAGAGTCAGCTTAACCCCATTTAAATGTAAATGAATGTAAGATTTACGTAAGCTCATTTGTATACTACCAGTAGCATGGACCTATAAACTATGGATTGGCAACTCCCTGATATCGGTAAAATGATAATGAATAATATTTTACCCAGCAGCCTTAGTGCGTACGCAGTACGTATCGGGAGATACAGTCATTCTGTTGATCGGCGTTAGTCGGTTATTTCCGTGCATTTCCGTATCGTGTTGCGTTATTCCCATGGATACGCATTGGTTTGTATATAGTCGGAAAAATTATAATTACCCATAAAAACATGTGCCTTACTAGTGGTAGTACAAACATAACAAAGTTTTTTCTCCAAGTAATGCGCGAATTAAAAATAGCACAATTAAAGCGTGCTAACACCTTATCTACGAATCCGAGCATTGGTGGAAAGGGCAGAGTTTGTACAATAATCAAATGATGAGATCTCGGATGAAATCCAGCATTTTGCGAGTGTTCAGAGTAACTCTATAGCTTAAGAAGGGAGTTGCGAATCCATGGTTTATAGGTCTGTGATAGTAGTATATTTTGCGAATCCACAAATTCAAGTGCAAATGAAAATGTTTTCTTTAGAAAAAAACCCCATAAAATGTTATAATGGTGTTTATAAGTAGAATGGTCTTGATTCAAGAGTGGCATTATTCAGTGAATTTACTGTAATGAAGGGGTGAAAGCAAAAAGGTTGTAAATGCTATCAAAAAAAGAAGCAGATAGAAGACTTTGGCATTCTCTCCATTGGTAGGAACTTTGTACCTTAGCAAGCATCTGTCTCAGTTTTTCCTTGGCTAGTTCTGTAGTGTTGAGAGACTGGGTACTATAGTTGTGTGCCACTTCCACGTCTGCCTTCACTGTGATTGGCTTGTTCAACTCTTTCTCTATCTTGTTAATCTCACTGGCTTTCTTCACCTCTGACTGTAACATAAAGGCAGGTTTAGGTTTTGACAATATTTAACGAGGGTGTTTATTTGACATTTATGTCATCTTGCATAAGGCCCTCAATTTATCTGATTGTGAAATCACCCTCAAATTTGTTCCTGGAACTAACCAGTACTAAGCAATGAGGAAACAACAATAGCCTTAGATTAGGTTCGATCTACACCTGACAGATTACGGGTCAGACACGCTACCCACTGCGCCACGCCTTTCCTCTCCTCAAGCAGGGTTAGAGCACATGTTATTTAAACCACATCCAAAACTAACAAAAGGTCTTATAGCAAATATATCGAAATTGCTGCTGAAAAAGTAAAATCCATCAAAATCAGCTGTTTGGAAACTAACAAAGTAGTTGTCTAAAATCGGGCAAACCAGTTTCAAGTCCTTATAGTCAAAAACTACTGTTAAACAAATTGATTAGAACACTTTGGTTCAGTATTTGCTAGAAAGTGTAGAAATTACACTGCTTTGTTACAACAGGGAAAGGTTGGTTGAATTTGAGACTTCTAATTACTTTGGTGTCAATTTCAGTAATTGCGGCGCTTTTTTCCACCAGGTTTTTTAGAAAAATTCAAAAGATCGTTGATCGTTTATATTCGTATTTTCAAGGTTTCACAGATCCAGCTAATAAATGTACCTATAAAGCAGCTTAGCTAAAATGAAGATTTATCAATACCTTATGTTCTTTGAGGAAGTCACGTGTAGGTCCATATTTGTCCCTAGATGTAATTTGTTCCATGTAGTTATAGTTCTGGTTATCGATTGGTTCCCAGTAACGAGCTGAGTCCTGAAGATAGGAGCGTTCCTGGTCGGCACTCGTGGCATCCGCTATAAACGAACTCTCTCTCTTTGTTACCTGGAGCTCTGTAATACAATCAAACACATATCAATACATGTTGTACATGCAAATTTTAAAACATGGAAATGTAAGCATTTGTGAAATAAGATTTTGTGTGGATTTTGGTTTAGATGACATTTAACAAGGGGGGGGCCTATTCAACATTAAAGTCAACCTCTTATTAGAGCAAACTGTTTTTTAGTTTGATTGTATAACCCACTCGAATCAGTTCCTGGAACCAAACAGTACTAAGCAATGAGGGTAAAGTTCTATATTAAACAGCAATGCTTAACATGAATGGTCGATCAGACGCGGGGTATAAATCAAAAAAGAGATATAGCTGTGGAATTATACCTTCAAAGTCCTCTGTGGTGAAAGGTACTCCAAACTCTTTACTCATTGAGACTACCATGTCTGCTGTAGGGAACAATTCATTCCTTACTGTTGCACGGATACTGCTAGCCTTGGTCATCTGTAACATAAGACAAGGTGACATCTTTTGCAACTAAACATTGGGGCCTTTCAGTGGATGGTGTAGAGTAATCTTAGCATGAGGAAATTGTGTAATGTTTTCAAAAGTGTCAGATCAATGTTACTGTGCTATACTATCATAATAACTGTTTATGCCTGTAAGGTTGCATCCATAATTGTCTAATGCCTAAACAGATATAGATGGTTTTGTGCTTAACTAGAATAACTCAATAAGAAAAAAGGATCATATCAATTTTAATTTGTACGCAGATTTCAAAATGGTTGTTTTCATACCCTTGAGATGGTCTGACAGGTGTGCCAGTAGTTGTAATCATGATACAACAATCAACCTGTTTTGTTAGTGCTGGTAAATCAAAGACAACTTTTTGCCAATCTTTACAGCTAGAATCAATACCATTAGGTAGTTGGTCTTAATATAGATTTTCTTTGTATTGTTTTGTCATATAACATCAACATAAAGTGAGGAAAATGGGTGACCCCCAGGATAGAAGAAATTCCTAATATACAAACACCTACAGAGAAGACTTTACTGATCATCTCGAGTTCCACCAAAATGTTGCCTGCACAAATTGTACCAACTGCCTTTTGAATTAGAAAAAAAGGTTAAGCCCATAGAATACTGATTTTGTTTCTCACCTCATGCAGCTTGGTAAGGGCCTCGAAGCAGGGTTTAGGTACCATGTCTCGTACGTATAGTAGCGGCTGCATTACGATTCTACTCAGGGGTTCGTGTAGTTTAACTCTGCACAAGTCTACATCTAATGGTCCGTACAGACGATCACTGAAGCAAATGTTACTGTGGTACAAGACAGTTACATCTGAAACAAAGGAAATAATACAAATTATGGTTGCGGAAAACTAAACTGTGGAATCTTTTGTTTTATTTTATGTATGAGTTTTCTTGGTTTTCCTAAAAAAAGACTGTTATATTGATTGATTTTATCTTTGACCATTCACCCAATTTCATAATAACTAAATCCGGATTAAGTTTAATCAAACATATTTCATTCAAATTAATCAGGAATGTTAAAATCAGAATATATGGCTTACCTAAGAATCTACATAAACATCAGTACTGTTGTAAGAACAACACAATCAATCATTTAACATTTGGTCAGTAATGATTAGGATTAACACTGTCAGACGGTAAATCCTTGATAATCCAGACCAGGTCACTAAGCATTATGTATTCTATATTCTATAAGATTTTGAATTTGCAGTTCAGTTGACCTTAAGAGTCCAAACAAATTTGTGCGTATAAAATATAATGATTTCACAGAGCTGTTGTAGGTGTCAAAAAAAGTTATCCTTGATGGATTAGTCTATAAAATGTCATGTCATTAAACCCTTAAGAATCAACCAACATTTTACATAAGGGACATAACTAGAAGGTCTTAATCAGATATAAGGCTAACGTACACGATTATATGCCCTAGCTACAGTGCACACAATAAATAAAATGATAAAACAATCTTTTCTAAACCAAATACCTTTGACAGCAATTTTTCCTTCCGTTTTTGATGGGTTTTAGTTTACACAGGTTAGGTTTTCAGAAAGTTTTAAACAATTTAACAAAGTGGCGTAGTTATTGTTCGCACCAACACTCCGACTGAATAAAAGTTAAATGGATTCTATTCCACATTGTAATTTGTAGTTGTATTGTTGTCATGCTAATTTAATGTACCTAAAGAAACGAGAACACTGTAATGGTTGAAACATAGTTTTAATTCTTCTTTAACACAATCTTTTACATCTATAATTTCAGTATAACTTGGAAATGAACATCGAAAGTTAGTCTAAAATGAATGCCACTTTTAATCAATGTATACGACTCCTTATATACTGGCCCATGCTCCGCCGGTTCCGTCATTAGTATCGAGGAACACGGGTATTAGCATTGCTCTCGCGACCGACTTTATCTATATACAAAAACCTAAACAATAATCACTCCACTGACTCTGCCAACCAACAAATAACTTATATAACATGGTATATAGGTTAATATTCGCGCCATTCACAACAACGCTTCACAGTATTGATCCCTAACAAGCCATTGTACGTTTTGTTACCAAGCACAGTATACTGATTTACCATCGGTCAGTTTTATCATACTAAGAGGAGATATCAGTCCTTGAACGCCTACCTCCAATACAGTGAGTTATATAATTACCTGAGTTTTCTGGCTGAGGTTGAGATTCCCATACTTCTTTAACTGCCCCATCTCGCAGACCTTCTAGAACAAAGAGGTGCATGTGACCATCTAACACCTGGAACCCTGTGATGATGTCCAGTGTACGACTCTGCTGCTGCATACTGAAACACACAAACATTTACATATTCATCTGTATTTTATAGCCACAAAGTACAATAATGCCCATTGTGGAATATAGACAACTGAACTCGATCCTATAGCCTTGTATGCATATACCCAAATCTTTAAAAGTCATATTTGACGGGTCAGTCATAAAATACTTTTAGTACTAGCTGGCAACTTGAAAGAAGGAAAACCAATGTTGTGCTGAATTTCTTTTTCTTTCAAACTCAACACATATGTAGTTTTTTTTCTTTCAAACTCAACACAGATGTAGTTTGTTTTTTTCAACTCAACACAGATGTATTTTTCTTTCTTTCAAACTCAACATAGAATTCGCCATAAGAAGCATTCTAATATTTGTATGCTAATTTCTTAGAAAATTTTCATAGGAAATAATTAATTGGTAACAAAAGGGCAACTTTAAAAAACCCTTTCTACAAAGATAACTATGATGAATGTATTTTCGTTCCATGATCTTATCTACATAGTTCTAAGATATTGTACCACAGACACAATGATAGCCTTCAAATTTGCGCGTCACATCCATATCCACTTAACTTATGACTCTTACAAATGCTGATAATCAGGTTTTACCCAATAGTACCGGTTGTATACATGAGGCTATAAGCAAACTTACGCTGATAGTTTGTAAGTAGAGAGAGCTGCATCAATCACGTGTTGGGGCATATCATCCAGTTCTAGGGCTCGTGCATTGATGTTTGTCACCAGATTCTGTAACTGGTTCAACAATTCAGTGTTTTTGTATTCAAACCTGAAGACAATCCGTGAAAAAGGGCACTGAAAGAAGAAAAGGAAATATTTAAAAAAACAGTCAATAACGAGTCAAACTTTCAAAAATTCAACTCCTATGTAAAACATTTCTTTTGGCTTTTCTCTCTGCAATTTTTTGTAAAACTCCTATGTAAGATAAAACCTGAAGTTTCTGAACAATTGAAGCTTTACACATTTGATAGAACTGAATAAATAGTTAAATATCTTGGAAACACTTATTGCTATTTACTGACCTTCAAAAGTCAACTGTTGCGCAATAATTACATAATTTATTAAGGTAAAAAAGAGTCTTACCTCATTGGTTGTTGGTACACGGTGTTTGGCTGCCACTGTTTCAGGGGTGGCCAATGGGTGAGCCAGTTCTACTTTAATCTTCAACATGGTGTTACAGGACATGTAGTGACCACTCGGCATAGGACTTTCAACTGGTGAAACACAGAAGATACACTGGTTTTAAAGTGCTTCATACACAATTATAGTCAAGGAAAAGAAGAAATTAATGCTGAATTTGTTTTATGAGTTTTGATGTTTACAAGATACCAGTAATTGTCATTTCTGTTCAAAGTAAAATTGTCATAAACTTAAAGATGAGTCTTTAGTAAGACTTCATCTGGTGGGAAGCTGACTGAAATAAGCACCGGTTAGCCTGACAAGGGGTACCAAGTGGTATCATTTGGTGGGAAGCTGACTGAAACAAGCACCGGTAAGTCTGACTAGGGGTTACAAGTGGTATCATCTGGTGGGAAGCTGACTGAAACAAGCACCCGTTAGCCTGACTAGGGGTACCAAGTGGTATCATCTGGTGGGAAGCTGACTGAAACAAGCACCGGTAAGCCTGACTAGGGGTTACAAGTGGTATCATTTGGTGGGAAGCTGACTGAAACAAGCACCGGTAAGCCTGACTAGGGGTTACAAGTGGTATCATCTGGTGGGAAGCTGACTGAAACAAGCACCGGTAAGCCTGACTAGGGGTTACAAGTGGTATCATTTGGTGGGAAGCTGACTGAAACAAGCACCGGT
>ENA-OREC01002474-OREC01002474.1-marine-metagenome-genome-assembly--contig:-NODE-2474-length-10209-cov-14.044809_pt1 | contig 10209 bp, 4 predicted proteins | sample MGYA00248626_ERZ508543 | MGnify/ENA primary metagenome ERZ508543 (study PRJEB26211, sample SAMN05518279) | marine metagenome | isolation source: Puget Sound, Washington, USA | host: Bankia setacea...
TCGATAAGTTCATGCATCGCTAATACAGCTATCGTGCATCTATACATCGATAAGTCCATGCATCGCTAATACAGCTATCGTGCATCTATACATCGATACGTTCATGCATCGTCAATACAACTACAGTGCATCTGTACATCGATAAGTCCATGCATCGCTAATACAGCTATCGTGCATCTATACATCGATAAGTTCATGCATCGCTAATACAGCTATCGTGCATTCAATGACTAATATGAAATTGTCCAGGTGCAATATCATTTGCTGTGTTCATATCGGCAGGAACGAGTTCTAAGTGATAAATAATAAAGAAGCAGATACAACCATATTTCATTAACCCATCGTAATAATGAAATTCGTTTGAAGTTCGTACATACTGTTTCACATAAGATATCTCTGATCACAAGAAAGGAGAGTTCCAGATGAGTTTATTTCATGTGTTAGCAGAGATATTGCCATGTATTTCTGTGTCTCTTTGTTTCACCAATCAAGGTAATCTAATTACATATGGGCTGGTACAAATCAATGTTTCATTTCGGGGGATGGACACTAACATGTTCTATCTGCTTCTTTATTCAATATCACTTACAACACTATTGGCTTCACGCTTCAAATTGTTTAAAAAATGTCAAAAACTGAAGACCTATTTGTACTTGGATAATGATTTTGTTTATCTCATTTTTGCATAGATCCCTCACACGATTAGAGCTAGAGGGACCACATCAGACCAGCATTCCAAGGGCTCCTAGTGATGAGATGCTTCTTCTGCAATTTGTATCTAACTGAAATACAGGTTGAAACATATTGACATTTAATTTACACACTCGTTTATCACGTGGTGAGTGAAAACGGTAGCATGACTGTCTCATATGTTGCGATATTATTTTACTCTGTTTAGAATTACATCTTTCACATTCTTGCAAAACATAGTTCCGTATCTGATAAAGGAAGATAATTGCATAAATGGTTGCTAATTTTCAAACCCACATTGTATTTACAGTTTTGCCAAGCTGTTCGCAAGTCCCTCAAATTATTTTGTCATATTAGCAAGTTCTTTGCTTGATTGTGTTTGATGATTTCTTTCTCTGGTGTACTTTGCTCTGCCTATACATAAACCCTGGCTTTGTCTTTATCAGGAGGAGAGGTTCATTACATTCTGTTTGGCAATGCTTACACACGCAGGAATGTTGCACAATATAACGCTAGTATGTATACCCAGTTCACTAAGCCTAAGCAAATAATAACGCGCTGATGAATGGAAGTATTTGTTGATATTTTATTGACTTTACCTTCTATCTAAACAAATATACCCTGTATTTTTGTCTGATTTGCCTACTGACAGACACATTCGCTGCTCCATTACTGTGATTCCATTACTGTGATTCTCATGTTTTTACCTAAATTTCTCCCATATATATTTGTCTGTTTTTAACTTGTTTACAAGCAGTCAACTGGTCATAAATAACCGTCCCGTCAAACAGGCAATGCCATTGGGATGGGAGGCCTTTTTTCATGGGAACTTGGAACACATTTGGCTGGCAGTCTAGCGGACATAAAACTGCTCTCTCTCTTGTTGCTGAAAAGGTTTGAACTGTTCTCCATGGAAACACTCAGAATCTATACTTATCTTCTACATCTCTCTGCTTATATTTACTTCTCTAAACCAGTGGAGCCTGTTTCTTGTGAAGGCCCTTTGATATGTTTTGAATCCCTTACAGCTTGACTTTATCGGCCAACTATGATGTGTGGTTGTTTTTGCTCTGGTAAAGTTTGCTAAATAGAAAACATATGTTACCCTGAGAACTATTCAGCTATTTACAATTGGAAACAGTGTTGTCGAGTGTATAAAAAGAACCCACCAAGATAAATATCGGACTGTAATAACAACTGGGTGATACAAATCACTTTAGAAAGGTCGCTGTTGTTAACATGTGTGTCTTGTGTGGTAACTTAGATCACAATTTCCTGATGAGTAAAATGGAAAACCTTCAATACAGCGTCATTGTCCTCGATATGACTTGATGTTCATACATATTCAGTCTGGCATCTCGAGGACTAAATCTGGCACAAACCATATAGTGGAGTCATGTTGTGTTTGTAAACTTCGTAATTTTGGAAAAGCACCAAGTTAAAGCAATTCTACATTTTGAGATAGGTGGTGGCTTTTTAAGCACTGATGAAACCAAATATTCTAGAAGAGATCATATTAATGCTAGTTTTGCTATAACTTGTTATTGAAAATCTTGTAAGAGCACAACACTTCTTATTGAACTCTAAGGTGCTTTCAACACAGATGTGTTTCTTTCGCCATACATGTATTGCAGTTCTTGTCAAATCTTAAATCTTTCTGCAACACAAAACAATAAAAAACAGTTTTTCCTGGAAGAGTTCACAGGGAATAGTTTCTGTGTTGACAGCTGGTGTAATTGTTTGTTCATTATCAGTACAGATGAGACTGCCACTACTGCAAATCATGAACTGATCCGCGAATCAAGGATATTTATATCCAGATTAGGTTGCTATTTATTAAACATAAAACATAAACTTGATTCTTCACAATCATCGGCATACATGATGTAACTGTAGACTGTATATTGTCAGGTTACGTTGCTGATAAAAAATATTGGACAGCGTTATAAACATGATCTACGAATTATGCAAAAATAAACAGTGTAAACTAATTTCTAGGTTTATGGTTAATGGTGTAGCTGGGGCAATCCGTAGTTGAGAGCGGTGTATCATTAATCCTAGGAGAGCTAACAGCGGGAGTGAGAACTTAATTGGATGGTAATTATATACAACATCCTTTCAGTTAATGCAAACCTTTGTAATGTACCATCAGCTGACATGCAGTCTTTAAAACAATACTTCATGTAAAAACAAATATTTAAATGTTGGCCATAACACCGGGAGACTCGCATTAATGTTGTGCTGTTGTTTTTTCATATTTTATTTTTTTTGTTCATGAAAGGTTTTGTAAAATTCTTCTAATCTTTGAAGGAAGAAATATGACATTCTGCGAGTAATGGACAAAAACAAACAAAGCAACTTGGTGTAAATCATCCGAGTAAACATTTCTTTGGTTGCTGAGAAATTTAAATACGTTAAATAATGTGTTGAAGTGTTACCAAGTATTCATTATGGTTTGCAAGTTACTGTTCCTTTGGATTGGGACACTATTATATTGTGAAACTAGGACATTCAACAATGTAACAGTTCAGTTAGTATATAAAAAACAATGGCCAAACATTATAATCCTAATTTAATTTGATTGGCCAGAAAGTTGTATATGAAAAAAGTAGGATTGTTAGGTGAGATTTCTGGTTGATACACTATAATACCTGTAGAACAACATAACAATGCTAGAGTGTTTGTGTTTGGTAACAGTGTCATTTATTTATCTGGCACACTTACACCTATCTGGAATACTAACATAATTTTCTCTGACTGATACACACAATGTCAGACAGTCGTACGTATGGAAGGTATGAGACTGTAACAGGTTATAGCGGTCACGTACATGAGTATATGGTTGGCAGAATTATTGCCCCTGTTATTAGATTAATACCACATCCTCTGTTTGTGTTAATGTAGCGTTGAATACGTATACAGGTGGCTTCTGTTGTGTGTCTTTTACGTTACCTATTGTGAAGGGGAGAACTTTTTATGGACGAAAGCAGAACTGTTTATACTGTTAGTTTTAGCCACAGTAGCAGTTTTAAACAACATTAACTTCTGGTTTGTATCAAATCTTCAAAGCAAAAGCAACCCATTATTTAAGCTCCTCTAAAACATGTTGTTCTTTAAATACGTTTATCTCTGAAATGTTATTTAAATGATTTATCTGGTATTGTTAAATAAAAGTAGAAACGTGTAGATGCATTATAGATTGTAGTGATCAGAATAGACACATACTATTATCGACAGCAAATATAATTAATCAATGCGTTGAACAATGACAATACACATTTTCCTTCCATCTCAGGTCTTGGTGTCCTTTAGAGAAAATCAACAAACCACCACCTTCTTAACAGCAAATCCCCTGTACTAAAGTGTTTGTAAGTCTTCTCCTGGCTTTGTTGTATTGGGAGACTTTATACAAGCTTAAGCTATAAAACACAGAAAATGTCAACCACACAGAGAGAATGTTCATACCGTAGTCTCCCCGAGAGAAAACCCATCTGATTTAATTTGGCTGAAATTCGTCTAGACGCTTGCAGCTATATTTATGTATTTTATCAACATCTCGCCAACATTGTAAACTGTAATAAAGTCAGACCGATTGTAGTGAACGTCAGTAAATAAAACATGAACTTTAGCGTAAAATACCATAATGGGTGATGTATAGAAATCGTCCCTCAATGTTCTGTGTGGTGTCAGAGCAGGTTTAAATTTGTTTACCCAATTTTACTCAAACGCTCAGAAACTGATATACAAAGTTACAAATACACTTGTTTGTACATCATTGAAGGCTTTAATCCCCCCGTGATAAATCATTTATTGAAGCAAACTCTAAGCTCCAGTTTATTTATTCACGCATATTCAAGTATGAACGAAATTGAATAAAACGTGTTGAATTCTATATTTATCATTTTTGAGGCACTCAGCAATGAATGTTTTTGCGTGTATGTACTCAGCTAGCGTTAATATATGTAAGATTAATATGTTATGTGATACAGAGGTGGTCGGCAGTTTGATATTTCTTTGTACTTCTAGTAGTCAGTGATTTTATCAGCACATGAGAGTGTTACCTATGTGCATGTATGATTCTCTTACTTCTAAATATATCTAGCATTAAATAAAAGATATAATTATCAGAAAATATAGGAGCTAAAATTTGCACCCTATTTTATATTCTCGTTCATATTTGATGTATATATTGAACTGTTTGCATTCAGTTAATTCATAACAAAATGCATAAAATAAAATAAACAATAGACTAAAACATAATTAAATCGAAAGATAATTATTCACTAATTCTTGTCCCTATCGGTGCACATATACAATTCTATGTATATATTTATATGATTACTAAAACATGTTAAATAGAATATAAATGAAAATAAAGTATGGAAGAAAAACGTAATAAAAGAGGGCAATATTATGAATTTGTTGTCACCTTTGTTGTACGGTTTGAGTACATCATAACCGTTTTTTAAGATTATCACCTGAAAAAGTCTTTATTGACCCATAACGAATAGATTATCTAGTCTGTTAAGTAGTAGAATATGGTTGAAACTATATTCACACATTTAATGTTGTGTTTTACCACTCTACTGGTTGTTTATATATAGATAGATACACTTCCACACTGTACAACCTGTACTTATACACCCGACATGTCCAACCGTTATTGAATATCTCTTCTATAGTTATTGTATCAGACCAAGTTTAGATAATTACATTCTTTATTCACAAACTTAAACATGTTAACATAAACAATTGGGAAATACAAATCATTGGCCTTTGTTATTATAAACACGGTAATGATAAATTGATACTCCACGTTGTAAAACACAAGATAGTCGGACATGTAGTCGGACAAGATCAAGATATACTATCATCGTACTCGTATATAGATTTGTAATGCTCAGATCTTATTCCCGATGTATCCTCAAATAGACATACCTTTGCTTATTGAATTGACATATGATATACTGTTTAAAGATGGATGTTACCGTTTTTTTATCTTAATTCTTTTAAACAAGATTAACATAATTATAAATGTTGTGTTTTTCAGTATGTGTTTCAACGCCCCATTTCAAAATCTATTTTATGATAATAACAGCGTATGAAATCTGCTGTTAGATTGATAATGTACATTGTTATTTTTAACGAGCAGAAATACATAAAAGTGTTCATATATTTAAGTATTTGTTTTGTTATTTTCATGTTTTAAACAATTAATTATAAGACGGTTAACATATTTGCAGTAAGGGTTTTACTTCACATTTTCAACTCATGTACATTTTTCCTTGCTACTTTTGATATGTGAATAAAATTAAAACCGCCAAGTATATACCAGAATGATTCCCTTTTAAACTTTTACTGTACCAAGTTTCAGACTTTAGACAAACGCGTTATCTTATATACAAACACCAGTCCTCAGCACTACACTGTAAGCTGTAACTGTCTCCATGAATATCTCAAGTCAATGACAGCCGGTATCATGTTTTTATTGTTTAGACATATTTTCACGCAAGTATGGCCGTTTTTCTTCATGGTAGGCCACGTTACTTATTGACGTTTCTCTTTCTTCCATTTTTGTTCCCGATTTTCTTCACCACTGGCACCCGTATTTTACCAATTTTCAAGACAGAGATGTTTCTTGATATACAAACAACCACATTCTTTACATTATAATAGCTTTCTGAGAGAGTTTAGCCTCCAAGATTGTTTATTACTTGTTTTCAGACGAAACTAACAAACGTTCTGTATATTCTTTACAAAAAAAACAGAACAAGCAGTTAGACAGCTTAATTGCCTAGGGGCCGTCTGAGTTACAAGAAATGGTTTAATATGTATGGCTTGTGATAAATGGATAACACAATTTGCAGAGAAAATTTCAATAATTGTTTAATAACGTGTTTCTGTCTATATTCGCCTCCAGATATATGTGTTATGCTTAAAAGTAGGAGACTTGTTTGAGGAGATATATATTGTGTTCTCGATTCTCCAGAGGAATAGAAATATTGTCATAGAATTCTGTAATATAAAGTCTTGATTTGTTGTGTACATTTATGTTAACTCTTTTTGCAATGAAGACGGTTCAACTCGGAACTTAAATTGACAACTAGATTGGTTGTATTGTTGCGGAAATTAATACTAGCTGCATATATATTCACTTTTCCGTTGCCTAAAAGTAACATGCCATTTTGTTTGATTCCATTTATTGTTAATTTATTTCATTTATTGTATGATTGATATTATTTATTGTATATATGGTTGGTTCTATTTACGGTATGATTGATTCCACCTACTACACGTTTAATTCCATTTACATTGTGTTTCAGCCATGTTGATGAGTCAAGCGCCTTCACACACCTCTTCCAACCAACGTGAGATAGGCAAACGTAAAGCAGCGCCCAATTCACACAGAGAACCATACTCCAGGAAGCTACACAAACCCAAATACCCTAAAAGCAGGCCTACTGGATAAAGTGAGCAACGTTCAAAGAGTTCAGTTCCTTCTACCAGAAGACGAAACACATGTGTGACAAAAGTGAACTCAAAAGTGAAAACCTCATCGGACACCCTGTTATTAGCAGGTCTATAAGCCAATGAGGACGAACAAATTAGGTCTTACAAATTAGACTATAGAAGATGATGATTTCAGCAAAACTAAACATGTTAATGATCAACGCATAGTCATTTTAATATATAACCAATCAATGAGCCCAAATGGATTTAATAAGTAGAGACATATGCTTTCTGCTGATAAAGAATGTTCTTGTACACGGTATAATTGGTTTCAAAGTGGCGTCTAAAGGGTATAAAAGTGGCTAGGATGGAAATGTAAGTGCTCATGATCGGAGGAAGTATGGGCAATAAGGATAATCTAAGTACAGAGAGAGAAGTTGTTGAACATTGTTAAACGGTACAGGAACATGAAAATAATTGATGAAGAGGGAATGAACGGGACTATAATGGATTGATGACAGATTGGGTTATCTAGATTCAACAGTTATACACAGAGCACTCAGTTATCACGTTTACATACAATAAAGTTGGAAGATATCTGTTTTGAAAATTATTTAATGAAATGCTATTAACAAAGGACAACGTAAATGACTGTAGCATTAAAGTTGTTCATTGTTTATGGACTTTCAAACACATAATAAAATTAATTTCAAAGCTGATTATATGTTGCTACTTTAATGTTACAGTCATGGGTAGATGTTGAACTGAGAATAAAACTAATCAGAAAGGACAGTATAGTTACCAAATGATTTCATTTATAGTTCTATGTGAAAATGTACTGTTTAAATTTATGATAAATCGTTTTTGATTGTCTTAATGTACACATGTTAGATATAGAGGAGCTATTCACTACGGGTGACCTCTCAACGTATGCACATACCAAAGGCAATTGTATTGAAAACGTGATCATATAAGCATGATATACGATAATGTTTTAACAAGAAAATTGCCCAAAAGCTATGGAGGTCAAGTGTATTTAAAGTTATGTTGAATACATCTATCTGCTAAACAACTAACATCTATTCTACCTCATATAAACTATATATAAATAAATATTATGCTATCAGAAACATGCGTATAGTGTTTAGTATAAAGACAATAAGCCATGATTTGTGTTACTCAGTGCCCGTGTTCATATCCAACTAAACATTGCGCTGTTTTATGCGTAACTGTTTATTGCAATAACTCATTCTGATATGTCCATTACTTCTTCTTGTGCTTCTTGTGATTACGATAAGAACACTTTGTATTACATTTTAATGTTGACCTTATTATAAGTTTATCAATATGAGCAAATGTGCTAGAGCAAAGGAGGCGATGCGTCTGTTCGTTTGCTTTAATTTCCAAATAAAGGAAATATTTCTTTCTTCCCACCGGTGCATTAATCAGTCTATTTCATTAAATTACACATTTTTGTCAGCTGAGAGGATCATTCAAACACTACTAACCAAGAAAGCTAAATGTAAAGTTGACACAGCATTACACTAATGTAATTTTCTATGTACTGTATGGATGTAATATATGTGGCTGCGCTTTGTACTTTAATATGTTGAACGGAATGTATTAATATAGCATGTGAGACATAACCATGAAACCATGAAAAAGGCTGATTTTACAGATGTTGAATTATGAAAACTGTTTTGTATATTAAATAATATGTTTGATTTTCTTATGGGTACTGTTTATTCTATATATTTGTTGGGTGTGTATATACTGTAAACAAGGCATTTACGGGGATAGAAATTATTGATATGTAAATATATGATGTATTACTTTATAATAATACAACTTGATATCTAGAAATGTCATAAAAGTGTATGCCTCGCTGAATATCAACTTTTATTACATTGTTATGTATGTACCTTGTGTTGTTCAGTGAAGAAAAACGGATATGACGGCTGACAAATAAAAGATTGTATGTAAATAATTTAATGTAGTATTTAGCTTTAGACTGAGCATTTACGCCTTAGAGTTTTAGATGACGTGTTCATAGTTGGTTGGTCAGGTTGTTAGCTGTTATAAAGAATGTTCAAAGTAACTCAAAGCATTGTTAGACAAGCCGAAGCTCCGATTTCTATGTTGGAACTTTCAATATGCAGAATCTTCCGAAATAAGAGTAACACACAATTGAACGTTCAAGACCAGTTTGGATATGAAATAATAAACCTTTTACACAACATGCTGATTGTTAGTTTGCCAAACCAGCTAGTGAGTATCAATATATTAACAGATTGACTTCATTTATATATTATTAGTTTAATGTAGTCTAATGTAGGGACACGTTGGGGAAGGAACGATTTTTAGTTTCCTGTGCATGTGTGCGTTGAGCCTGTTGTTTAATGTAGTATACTTATCGTTAGATTGAGCGTTTACAACATATACATTTAGATGACATGGTAATAGTTGGTGTGTCAGGAGGAAAATAAACTGCTGGTCCAACGTTGATTGTTTTTATGTGTTTTTTTATGTAAATGTTCAACAACTGTTCAGTTTCTTTTTAGTCGGTGTTCATGTCTGGTAATAATTGAGTGATGTTTTGTTTCTATCATATCTAACAGAAAGTGTACATCGGGGAAAGTTTCTTTCTGTCATCTGGATGTGTGGTTCTATAATTACAGACTGGCAGAACGAGCTTTCTAGAGACAAATCCTGTACTATTGTTATTGGACATTTTGACTGCAGCTTCAGAGAGATGTTAACTTAATCATGTATATCACAGTATAACAGCCAATGAAAAGATCTCATTTCAGGGAATGTTATTAAAATTAACTTTAATTGTTCTAATGTGACGTCATATAAATATGTCATCAACAACGTCTATGATTTAGTGGGCAGCCCTCGTACGTATCATGCAGAAGTTACCATTTGGATTAGTGTTCAGGGTATTGTGTTTTATATTGTAAACAATTATTTGTTTTGCCATAAAATAATTATAATTTCTAAAGTTTTAGAAAACAAATTCTGACAACAAGGATAAGTATTCTCTGTTTCTAAAAGCTGACAGCAATA
>ENA-OREC01002475-OREC01002475.1-marine-metagenome-genome-assembly--contig:-NODE-2475-length-10208-cov-16.066528_pt1 | contig 10208 bp, 3 predicted proteins | sample MGYA00248626_ERZ508543 | MGnify/ENA primary metagenome ERZ508543 (study PRJEB26211, sample SAMN05518279) | marine metagenome | isolation source: Puget Sound, Washington, USA | host: Bankia setacea...
CTAGTTAATGTGTTCAATGATTCTGTCAATAAGATACTAAAGGTAGCTAGTTAATGTGTTCAATGATTCTGTCAATAAGATACTAAAGGTAGCTAGTTAATATGTTCAATGATTCTGGCAATAAGATACTAAAGGTAACTAGTCAATGTGTTCAATGATTCTGTCAATAAGATACTAAAGGTAGCTAGTTAATGTGTTCAATGATTCTGTAACTAATACAATAACAGTACATTGCAAGAGAGTGCTAGGAGGTACAATGTTTATTTCATAACAAAACTCACGACCATTTAATAATATAAAAAAGGCAAAAAGAAAAAATGCACTTAATACAAAAATAACAAAGATTTGTTTAATATATTTACAGGCAACGTACATTTTAATAATCAAAACAAATATAATGTACATAGTTATTATATATAGCAAATTCATGTACATAATCATAGTATACATATATCTTTACTATATGGCACGTTTTAAGGAAAACAAAAAATAATGAGATATTTTATTTAGATAAAGTGCCGAAAATATAACCTGATACTATGAGAGCATGAATATATTAATAAATACAGGTATACATAGTTTTTGTTGACTACTATTCTTATCAATTTTCTATTCGAACGCTAAAGAAAATAAAAAATAAAAATAAAAAATTCAATTATCTAAGACATGCCTTTTCTGTTTCATTTTATTTATGTGCCAAAAAAAATGTTTATAATAAAATGAATCTACAAATTCAAAGATGAAATTAGGGAATGGGTTGGCCATTTGATGTATATGCAAGGGTCTTGTTGATTTGTCCAAGTGATACATGGTATGGTGAAATATTCAATAGATTTGTTTTTATAGTAAAGGAGTATAGGTAAACAGTTAGCATTGAACCTTGACATTTGGCCTGTTCAAACCACAGGTAGTGTTATAGGGTACTCCTGTCTGTAGACACCGGTAGTTGCTCGTGAAATTTCAACGCGGTTTAACACTTGTCTGCCCTTTTTAAAGGTAGAGTCTAAAATTACACATGACTTTGCAGCTCAATGCTCAATGTTTACCTATATAACAGCTCTCTGACATGTAAACATAATTGTATAATATAAAAGGTTTAGCACATAATAAATGAAGGGTGAATTCATTGTCTATAATGCACACAAGCTCTCAAAGTTTTAATAGTTTTACCAACAATTAAAAATCTCACCAACAAACATAACTGGAAAAATACTGTAAAAACAATTAAACATGTCTGTCGAAAATATAGAATTCTTTAAAATACTATTTTTTATATACATATATAAACTGAATAATTTATCTATATGTTGCAAGTTAGACTTTGTATTAAACTTAAAGAAATCCTTTGCAGATCAGTATTTTCATTTTTGTTCTTTTAATTCTTCAATTAAGTGTAATGTTGAAATGAAATTGTTTGTTTGTAAACCAAAATAGACATTTTTGTGTTATATTCTTGACTTCTATACTTGTTTTTAAGTAAATCTTTATGTATCAAGTGCTTGTTTGTTAAAATGTCACCCCTATTAAGAGCCCTGCCGAGTGTATGAGGCACCTGTTAATGTACCTATCTTTACTGCTAAGTCCTGTATGCCAGGCACCTAATGTTACAATGTAAGGCGTGGCTCATAAATATACGTGCTAAACTAAATAGAACGTGCAATACCGGTATATGACTAATGCTTTATATATTCACATCTGTTCAAACAACCTGTAATTTATAATGACTTAACTTGTATCTAGCAATTTGTTAGTGAATACACATTTTTCTGCTGCAATTTTAAGTGCCTGCTGCAAGGTCTCCATGACTAATATTAGCAAATGCATTTTTCATCTGCATTCGGAATTAGACTTCATGGTTGCCATTTTTTCCTTTGGTATCTGTTCACAATAGAGAAATTAGGTATGCAGACACGGATTTCTAGTTCAGACGTAAGTTTATTTTGGCGGTAATTGTAATTACTTAGTGTACCAACCTGAACCACTTGTCAGTAGCCATTTAAGAATTGCAGGTATACTGAAGATTTGTTGGGTCTTTAATAACTATAGTGCATACCAAAGACTATGTTTCTTCCGTTAGCACCTATAGTCACCTATAGTAACAGGTTAGCTGTGTGTTTTGGCTCATGTTTAAGATGCAAGTTTGCTTTGGCGGCAGATGACTGCTAATTGTAGACATTGTCAATGACTATGTTTTTGTTTTCAAACTTTATTATATGAGATGGATGATATTTTAGTGCCTTGAGTATACATGTACAATTGAAGAAAATCATCAGCAGACGTCATTAAATAGTTAAGATACAAGTTAGTTGTACCCTATACCCTGCCTTCTGCAAAAAGTGATCATCATTAAAAAACTAGGTCGCTAGAAGACGTTTAACCAATTCTTATGGTAAATCTCTTCTGCTGCAATGACTAATGTTGGAGAAACTATGTTGATGGTTGATTGTAAAAATGATTAACAACAAGCCTTCAGGTTAGCAGACATTATTATAGTTATTTCATTGTTATGCACATATCCCAGCATTGTTACTTGGTATTGGCTCATCAGGTCATAATGGCAGTGTAATAGCAAGTTATATACCCTACCAAGGTGTCATTATATAGCAGTTAGCGGGTTCGTTCAATTGTATACATAAAAGTATGATTGCTGTAGCAGAACAATTATAAATCCATTGTTATGAGATACATCAGCACTTCTCATCACCTGGTACACACTATCACCGGGTTCCACAAAGTTCCAGAAACAACCAGAGACTACCATTGAAGTTCTTGGGACAACCCTTACCAACTTCAGCAAAATAGAATGTCCACAAGGATTTTCCTATCTTAATTCTTGAGAAAGAGCCAGTATTTTCCCATTTGAATGTTCAGTGCTAAACAAGGGCACTACTGGTACCATTTTTATAACGTCTTTGGTATGACGCGGTCCTTGACTGGGGATTGAACCTGGGACTTCCCGCACTCAAAGCCAGTACTATACCACTAGGCTATCGAGGAGGCAGTGGAGATTTAATATGTACTTTTTTCCAATTTTCTATGAAGAGGCAGCAGACTTTGAAAATTAATTATAGTGAACATTGTATACTTGTATGTACCTGTTCTCTCCTTTTGTGTAAAACTCAAAATGTTAGTTGTATCAGACCCGCACTCAAAATGTTAGTTGCATCAAGCCCGCACTCAAAATGTTAGTTGTACCAAGCTGGCACTGCTCACCCCTTGAATAAGGGTTGCTGGCCTTTTTGTATTTTGGTCAAGTGCTAATAAACATAAATAGTTAGACTAAAAGCAAACTCTGCAGTTGATATATAACACTGTTAATGTTACTGGCAGAAGTATCCGGAGAAGGGTCAAGCCTTGTCAAATACATTAATAGCTTTATTGTTGGCGTAATGTTGTAATTTGTATTGAAATATGTAGAAATAATGATGAAAATATATCACACACAAATGTTGGAACTGTTTTCTGACGTTATTAATGACTTGTGCTAGCCATTGCTGTCTAGAGAACAGAGTAAAGTCCTTATGTGCAGTAGTTAATCAGAGTTGGGTGCGTTCTGTCCAGGGTTTTTATAAGCAGTACAACATAATACTTGAATTTACCCAGTGACCTGTTTAACATTATAATATACATTACAACCTGAGGTAATGTAACATTTCATTTACATAATCTGAATAAATAATTTGGATCAACAAATAAACGGAAATAATTTATTCAACAAAATGGGACTATGATTTACCCACGGCACTTTATAACTATACAAATATATTCACAACTGATGAACATTCAACAAGTTTTTGTATGTTAACATTTGTACAAGCTGCTCAGAACAAATGGCTTTTAAACAACAAGGGGAGAGCACTCATACCCTTGCATTTAGCCTAATTTGGATGCTGTTTGCACAGCAATTATTGCACATAATAATGCACACATTGTAAATTGTAGTCAGTTCTTCTACAGTTATTACTATTCACACCATTATCTACACCCTAGACTTCATTAGAGGAGCACTACCATTAGTTTGTGTCTCGTCTTTCTTCTCTGCAGAGTACATTTGTTTTTGTAATGGCTGACACTCATGGTGAACTAACGAGCCCTTAGAGTTGATCATGAGACTGTTGGTATGAAGCATGCTGTTCCGGGTACTCGACTGACCGGTGTGGAGGACTGATGTTCCTTTGTTGCAGCACAGAGGTAAATGAAGTTTTTTTAGACAACGGTTTGCGGTAAATTTCATCACTCTGCGGAACTTTTCATTAAAAGCACAGTAAAGTACAAAATTGAGAGACAGCTCGAGCCAGACAAGAAAGTTTGCTATGTATTGTAGACTGAAGTAGAATTTTGAGGTTACGAATTCTATCTCGGTTTTTCCTGCACCAAACAGAGCGTATGCTATTGGGCGATCAGAGAATGCTGATGGTATGATACAGACGATGAAGAGAAACACGATACTGACGAGGGTGATGGTCAGACGGCGCTGTTCCCGTTGCCAGGCTGCCTCACGATTGTTACGGATTTGTAGCTTCTGCCTTTGTTGTCCAGCCTGGTGTACAGCAAACACAAGGTAAATGTTGGCCGCACTTAATATAAGTAAAGGTAAGAAACTTACACAAATACTGTGGGCCCAAATCAACACAAAGTAGATATCACCTGAGCGAAAGTCCGTTGATTTAAGGGTCCATACTCCCTTTGCCTCATGGTAGTCCGGAACAAAGCAAAGAAATCTGGGGATGTTGAATATTGCCGCTGCTCCAATGGTCATCAACATTTTAACTTTAGCACTGGCACGGTCACATGTATCCTTGGCCCAGAGTGGATGTCGCACAAATAGGAACCGCTCTACCGTTAGCTGCACGGTTATCCAAACACTGGCAGTGGTACAGACGTTTACCAAACCGATGAAGATGTAAGCTTCATAGAAACGCCAAACGTATGCAAATGAGTGTCTGGAGAACTTCAGAAACACAAATGAGAGCATGAGGACACTGAAATCTGTACATGCTAGACCAGTGAGGTGGGTATACGGAGATTCTGGAAGTTGGTTACTTGTTAGAACAGCCAAGTTCAAAATGTTTGTAACCATTCCAAATATGCAGACAATAGGTCCAAGATGGTTGTAGATAAGATTTTGTAGCGGCAAGTTTTGGTCCATCACAAAAGCAGGCGCGGCAGGAGTTGTTGTAAAGTTTGTCATATTACCACTGGTACTAAAGTTATAAAACATGTCTGACACATTGGTCATCATATACTGTGTTGTCATTTCCATGGTGACAGGAATTGTTTAGTACTCTACACTAGAAGATATGTAGATGAACAATGGAGTTGTTTCCCTTATGTATGGTTACATTCCTCCCCTCTTTAACTTGTTTCCTGAAAATAGACAAACACATCATATTGAATTTTGTTATGTACATTTACACACTTAACTTACCTTTGGGGCCAAGGACTTTGTCGGGAATATATAAATGTCCAGACGTTTAGGTTTTCTGACTAGTTATAGCAAAACAGAAATCTCACAAATCAAACACAGTCTACAGTAGGTTTTGTTACAATTTAAAGTAGGTAGGAAGTCTGGTATTCCATTTTGATAGCCGTAACATTATTCTGAATTATTTGCTTACAGAGACAATAAATTTATACAGGAATTCTAGTGTTTGTTTTGAATCGTAAATTGCACAATAATATGCATGCGTTGCCTTGTGGATGTAAGAGCTGGGTAAATGATTACAGCTGCATATTGATCACTGATTGTATGCTTGGGGATTGTAGTGCTCACAAAAATGGCTCCAGTTGCATTTTTATTGCTAAAGGTTTTTATATAATTTATATTTTTTAGGCATTACCTCAGAGAGAGAATTGTGGCAGCATGATACCTGGTAGTTTTTTTCGTGGTAAAATGGCTGAAGAAATAAACTTTATGTCAAGTTTGTTTTGGGCTGCAAAACGTTGCTTAAGGAATAACAGTTGCAGATATTTTTTTGAAAATTCGGAGAGTTGAGTGTTTTAGAGAGCTAATGCTTCGAAATAATAACGTATCTTTTTTTTTTTCGAAGTGAAAAAGCTAAGAAATAAAATAAGACTCAGTTGTAATTTTGATTCCTGACAGATTTGTGTTTGGATTATTGAACGATCTGAAACCTTTTTGTGGATGTAGCGTTTACTCGTAACAGTTAACAAATAAAATCTGCAACCATTAGGCACTTTTAAGTATGGTTCAGTAGCCTAGAAGTTCTTGTGTGTGAATTTCAAAGTGTGCCAGACACCGGGTCTAAGTTACCTCTGGAAAACTTCAGCCGATTATAGTTTAAAATGAAAAAAAAAGAACCCCCCATGGAATGCCATAGTACCGTTTAATGCAGTCAAAAGCTTGTTTCAGCCGTTACTCTAGAGAAATAAAACAGCCTTTCCAAGTTGCCATTCCTTTTTTATGTGCAATCAGAAACATTTGTTATGCACGTGAAACGATCTTTTGGTAATCGAAAAGTAAACTATCGGAATTTCAGAAACGACACTCAATTACATTTACCTAGATTAGTTTTTGTAATAGTTTATGTTTTTCGGCTGTTTGTCGGATAATTGCAAATATAAAAGATAGATACTGTTTAGAGTTAAAGAGGGTTAGATAGAAGGACTGAAACATTTACAAAGAGTCCACGGTTGATAAGCAACAGACTGTGAGTATATCATGCCATTTCATAGAGAGATTTAGAATTTATATTGTTATTTGATAGGAGCCTAAATAGTTCAATGCTTTACTCCCATACTATCAGTCAGATAAGGTAATTGTTATGGTTTTAGCGCAGCAAGGGAAATTATCTTCAATCTAACTGTAGCATCTTCTCAGTGTAACAATTCCTGTTATCGAAGACCCTTCTAATTTATGGCTAAGAGCTCAATCAAGTATTAAAATCTGCTCAGCTTTGCCAATGGTGTCAATCTTTCAATGCAGTGGGTGGGGTATTCAATCTCTTTCCTATTTGATTTTAGATTTAAGAAGAAACAGTGATCAACTAATACAAAAAAAAAAATGCAGTTAAGGGAACAGTTGACTGTATAAATGTGGAAAGCAACACACCAAAGTTGGACTGATAATTGAGGTGTATTTGGTGTTTAGTATATTTTTTTAATAAAGTTATTTTTCTGTTGAATGATTCTATAATGTTTTTTGCTAATATAGTTTTATTGTTTTGGTGCATCAATCACTTGAAAGGAACATCTTTCCATTGGAATTGATAAGACTACACACAAAACAATACTCACAAACAACCAAAACTCCAACTTCATATTTGCAGAACCAATTTGCCCTCTCTATCGAGCATTGTTATTTCGCTAGTTGACACTTTGATGGGAAAACAGGGAATTGTTAAAGTATTAAATGTGTCTGTTTATTGAATATGATGGAACATTATGTGGGTGAAGCTTTGTCATTTATTGTGATGCATTTTTTAGATATTTTTTTTCAATATAGAGAATTGTTTTGTGGCCCATTTTGTTCACTTTTTTGGGGTCTTTAATATTGAGAGAGGTTTCAAGGGAAGTTACTCCTCTATATCAAAGCGGGGGTAGTGTGTTATATTGAAGTCCTAGCTCTGAAGATCATCAGTGGTTTTCTGTACACATAAAATAAAAAAATAAAAATTCTACGTCTAGGAAGTTATTGTTACACCGGACCATTCCGACTGAAGATTGCCCACTTTCTACCCATAATCCCCTGTAATAAGTGGCGGCCTACAACATGAGTTACAAATTAGTGCTGATTAACTCTCTCACCTCCAAATTACATGTGGTAAACATAATTTAGCCTGTTTGGAAGGCATATTTGTGTGGCAGGTATTCCGACTATTGTTTGTCTGCTGGTGTTGTCTGCTATGTGGGTGAGTGTTAGTTGTAGTGTCTGGTAGTAAAGTTCTGGTTACCTTGAGGCCATGTTTTTGAATAATGTGCAATGAACTTTAAGGATTTCTCTTTTTTTAGTGAAGAAAAGGAGTTAACAGATTTATAGATGCTAGACAAAAGGAAAATTTAGTGTAAGCCAAAAATAAACATCCAAAAACACAGACCTTAAAAAAAATTGTTTGTAGTAGATTACATATAAAAGAATAAGGATAAATAATATTGTTTATGAATATAGTGGTGCACAGTTTTAATGCAACAGCTTTGAAATGTAACTCATTGATTTACAGTTTTGTTAAGATTTGCAATTTCAACTTATGTGTTATGAATCCTTAGTAACTCACCCAGATGCGCATGTTTTATTCTGATACATATTAAGCTGTGAAAGCGATAGGGTTTTAAGTGCTATTGTATAACGAAGCACATAGAACATTTTCGCACTCACATCTCTATGTGCTCACCTTTTTGTCCAATTATTAGGAATATTAAAGTGTAAAAAGGGATCTTTCTTCATAAGAGCTAAGGTTACCAAATTCATACATTGAAACCTGCTATCATCAAATGTCAGAAAACAATCAAACTTAAACCTTACAATCCGCAGTATGGACCACACATAAGATAAAACTTGTTTGTCTGTCATAGGGATTTGCTGACACTGCAGGTTTTAAGTATTGAATTATAAATACTGATTAAGTTTAAACGTGCAGCTAACGGTAGAGGGGTTACTAAATGTAATTGAAATCTGAATATAAATATATGTTAAAAGATTTCAATTGCTTCGCTTTAAACACAGGGCAATGGATTTGTTGGAGCCTGCCCTCCATTTTCAAAACCCGTTCAATCAGAGAAATCCTGCAAGACGTAGAAAACAAGTAGAAAACAAGATAACGAAAATGGCTTACCAAGAGAGTTATGAAAGTTCTAACAGAAAAAAGGAAAGGTGTTTTTAGCATGTATGCAAAATTTCACACCCACCAATTTCATCCAATTAGACCTTCATTAGAGCCTTTTACAAGAAATATGTAAGAATTGCGTTTGAGCTGAATTGACTAATTGGATTGACTAAAGTTTCAGGAATATTTGGTTGGGAGATGTCACTTTAAAAGAGCCCCAATCAGAAATATAATAGTTTGATGTTAAACTGTCTTAACTGCATTCGTATTTTAACTATAGTTACACCAGTTTTCTGTTTAATTCATTGTTTAATGTGTTCTTGAGATATAGCATAACTTGGTTATTCTGATGGTGTAAATTTGGGATTAGAAACTAGAAAACAGGTTCTGTACAAACGAGAGTATACTTCCGGTATTCTGATCGTGATAAATCAGTTAAGAGGCTGTCAATTCACTTTTAATCAGTTTCTTTCTAATCTGTATATGATTTACACAAAAAATTGAATTTAGTTGATTTTCATCAGACAACAATTTACAAAATGAATTTTATCAATCTTCCCATGCCGAAATCTTCGGATGTGAAAATTATATATAATTGTTAAAGAACGCGTATAGCAGCAAAAACCAATGTCTTTGATGTTTCCATGCTATAAATTTCAAGTTACAGATAAACAAACTTGCATTGATCTAGGTGGTGGATGAAATAAGAGAATCAAATTTGGGAAAGTCGTATATATTACCCCCCTTAGATATTTCAAGTATTCAATCAAGATAGCCAAATGTTAGCATATTATACATTTATGATACTCAACTTTCTAATTCTGATATTTACAAAGCTATCTATTGAAGCAAAAATGATGTTTGTCAAAGCTTGCACAGAATTGATAGTGTTTTTTTAAACATCTGTACATATAGACACACGATAAGTTACATTTCATGGTGGCCCTCTTTTTTTGCTGCAATACTTATGTAAAAGGTTGTGTTTAATTGTACAAATAAACTTGGGGTTTATACTGACTCATATGATACAATGCAAACAGAAAATATATTGGTTTGTAGTTGCATAGAATTTACTGCAGCCAAATATTAGTCAGAAAAGAAAGTAGTACATTTTTAGATGTCAAAGCGATTTTGTTTGCATTATTCCCTCAATTTATTTAATTTGATTAGGTACCATTAGACATTATTGTGTCAAGTCATTTACACCAAACATTTCATTATTTGAGATACTGGCTTGTTTGTGCTTATATTGCTTGAGATACTGGCTTATTTGTGTTTGTATTGCTTGAGATACTGGCTTGTTTGTGCCTGTATTACTTGAGATACTGGCTTGTTTGTGCTTATATTGCTTGAGATAATGGCTTATTTGTGTTTGTATTGCTTGAGATACTGGCTTGTTTGTGCTTATATTGCTTGAGATAATGG
>ENA-OREC01002476-OREC01002476.1-marine-metagenome-genome-assembly--contig:-NODE-2476-length-10208-cov-14.173724_pt1 | contig 10208 bp, 3 predicted proteins | sample MGYA00248626_ERZ508543 | MGnify/ENA primary metagenome ERZ508543 (study PRJEB26211, sample SAMN05518279) | marine metagenome | isolation source: Puget Sound, Washington, USA | host: Bankia setacea...
GCATGTAGATATCGTATAGAATACATGTAGATATCGTATAGAATACATGTATATATCGTATAGAATACATGTAGATACCGTATAGAATACATGTAGATATCGTATAGATTACATGTATATATCGCATAGAATGCATGTAGATATCGTATAGAATGCATGTATATATCGTATAGAATGCATGTAGAATTCGTACAGAATACATGTAGATATCGTATAGAATACATGTAGATATCGTATAGGTTGCATGTAGATATCGTATAGAATGCATGTAGATATCGTATAGAATACATGTAGATATCGTATAGAATGCATGTAGAATTCGTACAGAATACATGTAGATATAATATAGAATACATGTAGATATCGTATAGAATACATGTAGATATCGTATAGAATGCATGTATATATCGTATAGAATACATGTAGAAATCGTATAGAATAAATGTAGATATCGTATATAATACATGTAGATATCGTATAGAATACATGTCGATATCGTATAGAATACATGTAGATATCGTATAAAATACATGTAGATATCGTATAGAATGCATGTAGATATCGTACAGAATACATGTAGATATCGTATAGAATACATGTAGATATACTATAGAATACATGTATATATCGTACAAAATACATGTAGATATAATATAGAATACATGTAGATATCGTACAGAATACATGTAGATATCGTACAGAATACATGTAGATATAATATAGAATACATGTAGATATCGTATAGAATACATGTATATATCGTATAGAATGCATGTAGATATCGTACAGCATACATGTAGATATCGTATAGAATACATGTAGATATCGTATAGAATGCATGTGTGTTGGCTATTACCTACCTTTCAACTCGAATTCTGCCGGTATTTCTAGCATAGGCTCGCCTCGGAGACGCGGTCCGTTATCTAACAAATACAAGTCAAAGTTAGGCAGTTAGCAATATTGTGTTTGGAAATCATGAAATCGATCATATCGAATATCGTACTATACCTAAGCTCTGGCAAACTAATCCGAAAATGCAATTGTCTATAGGTACAACTGTGTCTTTGATTATTGTGTTGATCATGTTGCCTGTATGTGAGAATATTAAACACTAAACATATTATAAAATGAAATCTAAAATTCACCATAGAAAACTGTCGGTTGTATGATTTACACATGTACACATTGATGAGGTTTTGGTAACCTTGACATTTGCTATCCCACACTCTGTCTGACAACAGTGTGTGTATGTCGATCAACATCATTGATTAGATTGCATTATTATGTTTTGATTATGTCCTTCCGTCCGTCTGTTCCTCGGTCCGTTTACCCGTCAGCCTGTCTTTCCAAAAAAAGATATTTGCCTCAATATCAAGAAAACTACCCATCTAAAACGATATGCATATGTGTTTGGTGACCTTTACTTTTGGCCATAACAGCATTCTGTCTTTAACGGCTTATGTTATTATGAAACAAAACGATCGAAGATTCGAAATCCCAACGATTTTGTTCGGTATGTAAGTGGACTTTAAATGCGAGGTTTCAATGGGCTTAAATGTACAATTAACCGAAGAGTGTAAAACGAAATTAGTCGTAGTTTACCTTCACATATAACGCCTACCATGTACGTCTTTGTTTCTATCGGCTCTTGATTTTGTACGCAATCTTTGATGTTATTTGATTGTACGGAACAAGCGAGGTTACGTGTTGTTATATTGGCAGTGTCAGGTGCGTCGTACAACAACATAACGACGGTCCCATTGTCCATTACTTCACTGAAACATTAAATGTATACATAGAGAAACAAATTTCAAGTTACATGTAAGTATTAATGTCACGATATATGTTAGATGGCCTCGTCGACAAGAATAATATTACACATTTAGTTTTTTCAGTCTCGCAGTACCAGCAAATGTCTCACTGGCGCTGCATTAAGCGACAGTTGATATGCATTATACGATTACAATAGATATTACAAGTGGTACTGTCGTTCATTGCTTTTACCATCTCAGTGTGTGTTTTTTGCCGGTGTAACATTAAATGTCGACCCCGTTGAAAACTAATCCCATGGGTATTTGTTCAACGTTGAGAATTGACCCTGCCAACAATTCAACATTACCAAATTGTCGTTAAGAACTGAGCAGTCGTTAAATTTTGATCAACAGTGTGGTCATTGTTAACGGTTAGTTTACAAGGGCCATAAATCGAGCTAATTTCAAACAAGAGTTGTGTAACTTATTATTTTGATTAGGCTAATGACTGGGAAAGTTTATGTGATGTTTCTATCCAATGTATAAGGTGGTTATTGAGATATATGGTCTTGGTAATAACTTGCACGAAAAACCTCAACCAAGGTGTGACGCTGATACCTGGGCGATTATAATAGCTATCAGTCTCCTTCGCATAGTCACGCTAATGAACGGGTACAACTGTATGAGTATTGCATTAAAGTTTTTTCAACGTGTTGTTTTTAATTCATAAAATAGGTACACTATTTGGAAGACCTAAGGCGTCCTCCGTCCATTATTGCATCAAAAGAGCGCAACTCGGTAGAACCATCGGCCTCCCGTAAGCCTGCTGAAAGAATTTAAGTTCCGGAACGTGACTTGAAACAACATCGATAAGGGGCCAGTGATTTAATGTTAGCGATCTTAACCCCTCAGCCCAGAAGGCTCCCTCTGATGACTCCTCTGCTTCCAAGCCACCTGGGAGAACCAACGACTTATCGTAGGTCAGCTGGAAGAAGTTAAGGTCCAGATTGAGGCTCAAAATAACACCAATGAGGACCTAGTGATTTGAAGTCAGCGATCTTAATCACTCGGCCACGAAGGTACCTCTGAGAACTATTACACTGCCCAATTGGATATGACATTATTGTTTTAATATATGTAGATTTGTGTAGGTCTGTCATGTAATGGCGGTGTAACATAGACATGACCAAGGAAAGCAAAACACCAGTTGATACGAGTGCCAATCATGTCAAACCACTCTGTAAAACTCTGTAAAACGAGATATGTTTGCGCACAATCCAAACAAATATGCGGATATCGTACAGCCAAACGTTCTACACCATGATCGACATTAAGGTTACCGGTAATATTATTCCCTCTCATCTAGTTACCATTTATAATTTCACCCTTTTTTAAGCAAATCGTCTGTCACAGACCGCTTAAACTCATAAATGTCTTATTTTCCGCTGAAAGCATGGAATTAAAGGTGCCCGATGGATAATTTCTTCAAAATCTGGAAAGTCTTTGTTTGTTTTGTTCTTACCTAACTAAAACAAATGTTTTCCAAATAGTTTGCGATGTTGGTCACCCAAACTGACACAGTAACTGAGTTTCTTATCTTACACTTGGCGTTTTCGTCTGATACACAAGTGATATAATTATGTGTAATAAACAACCTGGTCCTGTCACTCGAACCAATGGCTCAAAATTGACGAGAGATTGAACTATAACCCGACTGTAGTTGATAAGGTCGTTATTAAGGGTCCAAAGAAGGGAAGCTGGGTTTTAACTTCTATTTCTGACAAGTATCAGAGTAATTGTTAATGCATTGGCAAATAATTCATAAGTAATATTAGCTTGTGGCGCGCTTGAATGTATTTCTAAATGTTTATCACTTATAAATCTGAAAAGACTACAGAAATATTAATCTTTCATCTGTATGATAATAGGCATATTGCGTAAGATTATTGGAATGAGTTTTTAAACATGGAAATATGTGGGTGGGTCATTAAATAACGGACAGGGTCATTAAAAATGGATCAGTAATCCGTTGAAAAATTTAATGTTACACCTGCGTTCTTTAATAAACAAAACAAACGTCTCGTGTAAACTCTTGAATACATAGCAAAAGCATACAGCAGAGCCCTAGACAGCAGTGAGATTGGTGATTGGGATTTTCCTGCATTTAATAAAACAATTACTTATTAATCATAGCCATTATGTACACATGTATTTTATTCATCAGATAGTGTCTGTATCTAGTAAATCTAGTAGATAGTGAATTTAGAAATCTATACTTGTGACGCTGTGTCAGACTACCTGTTCAAGTGTATTTCAATGCAGATGAGCATTGCAATAGACTCATCGGGATAAGCTACGGCGAGGTAGTTCCATTCGCCCGTCTCTTCATTCAGCAACTCAACCAAACCAGATGAACTGGCTGACCAGCCTCCGGGAAGCGGCGACAAGCGTACGTAGTCTTGAAATACATTAGAGAGACACATTCTCACGTTATCAATTTTATCATAATTAAGAAGCTGCTTGTTCAATGACAGGATGTTATACGTTCGCTCCGTCACACACGTATACGGCATATACAAACATTGGACATTCAACTAAAATTTCGCTGAAAAGATATATCGCACCAAACATCTCACGAATAATCAAATACGCTGTATATGCTCTTGTCAAATAGCATTGGCTGGTTTAAAGGCGAACATGGACTTTCCACCCGTTGGTAAACAAATAAAATGTAGACCCATAGACACTAGGAAACACCAAAGAACGTTTTAAAGTTACACTGGTGTTCATTATGAAGTTCTACACATATCAGGAATGTTTTACACACTGCTATATCGCTGCATATATGTAGCTGACTCGGTTTCTAATTACAAGAAGTGAAGGCGCTGATGAGATAGGATATCGTTTAAAGAACAAATTGTCGTTACCGTTACAGTTGATGAATACTTTGTAGTTGTCATTTCCGTTGTTAAGCGTATGGCCTTTGTGTGGGTTAACATTAATAACACAATCCTGCATATCCATCTCCAACCCCGTACACGTAAGCAGTTTGTGCATAGGAACGAGTTGATCAAGTGAGTACTTCGCTAATACCCCAAAGTTGATATTCGGTCTATTTCTGGAAGTATACAACGATGTGGAGACATACAACACTATCAAGACTGCGATAAATAGATACAGTCAAACCTCTTAACAACGACCACATACGGGATAACAGAAAAGTGGTTCTTGTTGACATATAGGTTTAAGAGTGGTCCATGAAGGCAAGTTCTTTCATGTTAGTTTACGCTTATATACATAAATGGCATTCTGCCATAAGGCTCTCAGTGAATGTAATTATATTATGAAACTACGGTGGAACCCGTTCCTGTAACTTTCCAGTACTAAACAATGAGGATAATGTTTCTTGCTCAAATAAACAACGGGAGCCTTTGATGATGCTCGAACTGACCGATTACGAGTGAGACGCGCTACACAGCGCACCACACTGCTTCTGGTGGTATTTCTGTAACTGGGTTATGTGTAACAGGTAAGAAATTGTGGCCCGACCGGGACTCGAAGCCAGGACATTTTGCTTACCGTACGAAAACTGAGCTTCGCGCCACCCGGTGATCTCACCTTCAACTTTTCACCTTACACCTAACCCGGTTATATTTCTACACACGTCTTTAGAAAAGTATGACTTAGTCTGGGCTAGTTCAAGATGAACGTGGATTTAAGGTATATAGTTGTTTTCTTTTGATTATGATTAAGGGTATATTCGACCCATAACATCCGGCGCGTAACTTTTGTTACCCTTGAGCAATTATTTTTTGCCAATTTACTTAGCATGGTGATATTGCTTTTTTGCTTATGTGGTTTCAGCACATGGATACCGTACTAGTGGTGTTACTAGTCCTTTAAAACCCATATTAAATGAGGACTATTTTGTGTAGCTTTTATGCATATAAATATAGTCCTGTTAACTGCGTTACCTTGTAAAACTCCATAAGTATACGTTACTTATTCCATCCAATATGACTTAAACATACGTTATAGATATAAGTAAACATAAACAAGTTTAAAGTGTATTCTCAGTGTGTAAAGAAACACATGTACACCACTAGTTCGTATTGCAAATGTGCATTCCATATTTATTGTACCAGTATATGCTCGTTACTAATACGAAGGTGAAACGGGCGTAGAGTAAAACTTGTAAGATTTAAAAATGGTTTCACTGGTTTTAATTTCAGTTTCAAATTTATTATAAGGCAAGTTATGTTGTTCTGTTGTTAACTCTAATGAAATAAACGTTTAGAGTCTATAGTAAGAAGATTGTAAACTACGTTACTTTAATTATTTACGTTACCCAAGTGCAACTTTTTCTTCAACAATACAGCATGACATTCATAATGTTTAATGCACATATGCAACTACAAGTTACAAATGTAAGTGTGTATGTTTAACTGTTGTCTAAAAACTAATTAAAAGAGTCAGTAAAACAATCTTCCTGATACAGTCAACACAGACCTCGTCTAACAAAGAAGTGATGTTCGGCATAACAAAGGTATAAGAGTGCACAGTCAGATTTCAATCTTCAAATACCCCATGTTTGCTATGTATTGATAAGACTTATGATATGTATAAATAGACATTAACATCAAATAATATATATAAAAAATAGACAAATGTTGAACTAATAGCTTAATAACTCTTCTAGAACTCTTAAACCATTACAAGAGAATGAAAGATGAGCATTCTAATTCACTGGTAGGCTATTTACTACCTTAGTGATGAACAAGGTGCATCAATCACACAAGAACTTTTAATTAGTTTAAGAACAGCCAGTATAATGTTGTAAATATGGTAACGTATGTCTGGGGAACTAATTAAATGGTCTTGTGTGATTGATATACGAAGGTGCAAAGGTAAAAACCAAACGCTACCATGCCCCATTTTATGTGTCTGTCACTGCAGTATTAACTGCAATAATGAGTAAATAGCCAACCAGTGAATTAGAAGTTCCTCTTTCATTCTCTTGTAATGTTTAAAGAGCTCTAGGAGATCAATAACTGTTAGTTCAAAATTTCATTAGTTTTTTTCTATTTAAGTGATATTTGATGTGTTGTTTATGTCTTATATAAACTTACTATTACAAACGATTAGGTATATAAAGATTGACTGTGAGCTATCATACTTTTGTTTAGCCTAGCATCTCTTCACTGTAAGACGACGGACGTCTATATTGAAGGTAACATGAACACTGCTTTACTGAATAGCGTAACTAGGTTAATTAGACAATTGCTCGTTAACATATACAGCTACATTTGTACCTTGACGTTTAATATATGTATGCATTGAATTTTTGGATTTCATGCTCAATTGCTGTGGAATAAGCTTTGAAAAAATTAACACCGCAATTGGGAATGTAAAATAATGCAAATATTTAAAGTAATGTAGTTTACAATTGTCTTTCCATTGACATCTCACTTTTAGCTTATTAAGTTAAACAGCAAAACAACATTACTGTCCTAATAGTAAATTTAAAACTGCAATAAACAGTTGACGCATTCTTTAAATAATTTTTATTTCTCTGCAACCCGTTTTACCTTTATAAAAGTAATGCTTGTATACATTATACATGTAATAAACATTTGAAATAAGAAATTATGTGGTACATATGTATCGTTACACATATCAATACAGTATATAATAGTTTATATTTAAACATATCTATAAAGAATATATAAATCATATAAAATGTGATTAGTAACGTAACACTATGGAGATTTACCAGGTAACGTAGTTTACAGGACTACATGTATATGCATAAAACCTACGGAAAATAGTCCTCATTCAGTAGGGAAACTTTAGATAAAAAGTAAGTTTAAAAGACTAGTAACACCACTAGTATGGTATCCATGTGATGAAACCATATATGCAAAATAAGCAATATCACCATGTTAATTAAAATCGTCATAAAAAATGCTCAAGGGTAACAAAAAGGTACCCGCCGGAATTTATGTCTCGAATATACACTTTATCATAATCAAAAAAAGAAAAAAGCTATATACCTCAAATCCACCTTAGCTAAAAAAATCTTAAGATCTAGCCCAGACTAGTGTATGAGCGTTGAGTTCAAGATGTGCCCGGATGTGCATAATTATATTGTAAATTACCGAGATAATCCATTGTCGTGACATATCACTGAAGCTACATTCTTAATGGCGTTCATCTCTGCCTCTGATGACACATTGTCTTCTACTGTCCATATGATATCATAACCCAAAGTGATGTCAAACAAGTAGAGGTTGTAGTACGTGTCGTTGACATAATAACCGTCAGTTATGTAGGAATAGAACGCGTGGGCTGCAATATACAACTGTTAGTATGACTACGTGATGTGTGTACCGACTATACATAGAGTACTCCTATCTATAAGCTTTGAGTTTCTATTTGTTTTGGAGTGCTGATTTTATTTTGTTCTTGCCGTTGATGCTGCGAAGCCCAACCATGGGCATATAACAAAATCCAGAACTTTTAAAAACAGAACACTTTAAATGATGAGAACAATCTTAGCCTAAATGTACTTTAAAGTTCAAAGCAATTTTAATTTGATTAAGAAATAATCTTTACTCGTGTTTTATCGCAGAATAAAAAATAAGAACTATATGAATTAGTTAAACGCACCCAAACGAGTACGTATATTTTATTCTGCGATTAAATACGGGTTCATATTTGTTTATGTTTTTATTTCGATTTTAGGACCGCAAGACCGATTGTGCCTCTATAATGCGCTGTACTAGTTTTTGAGAAAGCTTATAGTGACAGGATGTTTTTGGTTACGCGGACTGTAAACGTAATACGCACGGACCTAGAGCAGGGACTCAAATCTGTGGTAACAGCCATATATTAACGTATAGATAATACACAGTTCGCTTCCTTTTTTGTACATAAGAGAAAATCACGGGACCGTTTCAGAATTAAGAAATAAGATATGAGTTACCGTTGTATGTCGGCTCATTTACAACGGTTTGGAGTTCTGATGCGTACGAATTAACCACGCAGACCGTATGCCTAAGTGGTTAATAACAAGCATCGGAACGACAAACCGTTGTTAATGAGCCGATATATGACGGTGTTTGATATCTTATTTTGATTCTAACATGATCAACAACGAATTAAACGGGTAAAACCGTTTGTTACTTTTAGCGCATGCAGATACCCGTTTACTTCCGCTGAATCAGAACAGCGAGAAACCCGGACCTACAATTCTATGTCCGTGCCAGAAAGTATTACCGTTGGATATTGGCTAATTAACAACGGTATTCGTTTTCATCGTATGTATAGACAAACACACATCCATGTTAGAATAAAAAATAGTGTATAAAAACATTAAAAGAATAACGTTTAAATGAAAATGTAAATAATAAGAGCTACCCCATTGTCTATACCTATGCATGCCCAATAAATAACAGAAACGTTACATATGCTGATCTAGAGAACGGCGCTGTCATATATCTTCATTGGTTGAAAGGAGGACAATTATTGTGTCATTTAATTATCTGCGTTTGATTAAAATACATTAACTCGCGTCACTTATACACTCTCAGATACACAAATATAAGTAACTATTACATGTATTCTATATTTATGCAGTCTTCGCTTGTTTAAACTAGCGTATCATACAGAGTTTAACTCACACATAACAATATATCCATTAATCATCGCGTTGTCCTTCTGTCCGTTGTGGCGTCGTTCCAAACGTGAAGACCGGTTGCTCAATGTTTTAGTAACCCATCAAATGCTTTCGTTCTCAAAACAGCAAATGATGCTTTGTATGAAATCAGTAGTATAAGGACAGTGGTGTTTGTATCTACAGCCTAGCACCATACTAGTTAAAGCGTATCTTGGCAATGAAACGATCGCTAACATGCGCTACACACAAAGAAGTGCTCTTTACACCTGGACGAAGTGCTACCCCTATTTAGAGTGCAGAGTGATCAACTTGAAACAACGGCTACATTGTTCTACACACCGTAGATACTCATGAGCCTGCAGTGCTTTGATTGATATGAAGTAAGGTGACACTAGATACTTACTTTCACAAGTTGCCCATCGCATAGTGGCATTGCAGAAGTTCTTTGGTATTATCTCTATAGTACAGGTGTTCGTGGCGTTCTTTTCACATAGACTAACGTCATAAACATCGCCATCATCGAGTGAAGCAGACGTATTATCAGCTGATATTCTGGAATCAAAAGCATCGACAGAATCATTATTCATCCTCTTATCTTTAAGAAGGGAATCATAAGTAACAAGGTTGGCCCTAAAGTAGTTTAGCGTTGATTAGCGTTGAAACATGTATACTCATCCGGATAGTGTGGAATGAGTGAAGAAAAAGAAGAAGAAGAAGAAGAAGAAGAAGAAGAAGAAGAAGGAGAAGAAGAAGAAGAAGAAGAAGAAGAAGAAGAAGAA
>ENA-OREC01002477-OREC01002477.1-marine-metagenome-genome-assembly--contig:-NODE-2477-length-10203-cov-12.625518_pt1 | contig 10203 bp, 7 predicted proteins | sample MGYA00248626_ERZ508543 | MGnify/ENA primary metagenome ERZ508543 (study PRJEB26211, sample SAMN05518279) | marine metagenome | isolation source: Puget Sound, Washington, USA | host: Bankia setacea...
ATGTGTTCAGATGCGCATAGTATTACTTTAAGGGGACGGTATTTTTGGGGAACACACTCCCTTTTATGTATGTATTGTGCAAACTCATTTTCATGTTCTAAAACTCAACCGCAACCGACCCTATTTGCATGTACGAGTGATGGTTGGTGTGGCCTCGTTTGGTAGCAACGATGGGAATCTAGTTGTTCTTTTTCACACGGCGCTGTACGCGAGTGTCGGGCTATCATCAGCTGTCTCGGTATGGTGCCATCGTCAAGTGGTGCTACCGCAGTGCCTGACAGTGTCCTAATCATTGTTTAGTCGCGCTAACTATTCACCAGATCGGTCCTAGTGCACAAGAGCCAGATTGTGTTATCATCCATGTTGTCTTGCTAGCCCCTAGAACAGTATTGCTGCCAACCTCGCCTTTTCCTGCCCATAGATAAGCCATGAGAATCGCTGTAGTGAGCATGGTGTGAACCAAACACTCATATTGTCGCTATCTGTCCCCAAAAAGGAAAAGGGTCAATCGACACTATCACCTACTCATTCATGATTTGTTTTATCTTGGTTCTAGGGTTCATATGACGACTGATTACGACCAGTTATTGTCTCTTTGTACACTTGGCAACTCTTCAGCTCACTCATTAATCGAGAACGGATTAGTTCACATTGGAGATTAGTCCAGATTATCCATGTTAGTTGATATGGGTCCACATATGTCCAGTGACCAGTTGTAACTCGTATTTAGGACACAGCTTTGTTTATTTTGACGAGTTCATATCTACTAGTATATCTCATTGTTGTTGAGTTTGGTTGGCTCTACAAGGTAACTAAAACAAGTCCATCCATCGTGTGAAAATACGTCAGTCCTCTAATGTCAATTCGTTAAAAAAAAACACTACTCCGCAAGATAATTAAAATATGTGGTACTAAACGATAATTGTACAGAACGATAACTCATGGTTTATTAACACCGACGGTATTTCTACATATAATTTAGCAATGTTTTGTTATAACACGCTGCCAACCTAACCACTGCTTAATATTTGTCAATCATTGAATGGTTTTAACCCAACCTATGAAGACAGGTACATACGCAGTAATTGTTCATCCATTTAAAATACCGAAGAGTAGTGTAGAGTGTCGTATAGCGTCTATTTCCGTACAATGTCTTTGTTTAAAACTATTGACACGCGTGGAAACAAGCTGCGGTTTGGTAGAAGCCCGATTTCTATTTGATCTAGACTGTCGACGTCTTCTCTGACCCGCGTCTGTGTACTTGTCGGGTTTCATGCCATTGAACTAAAAGCACTGGCAGCAAACCTTTCTGTAATTCAATTGTAAATTCTCGAGGTTATGTCACTCTGACAAAAGTTCTCGATTTGTTAGCAGAACGTTATTTACATTTGGACTTTACCATCATGTTTACATGGATCCTTAGAACTATCCTTGACAAGTTTACAACATAACATTATACTGTTCCAACTATGTACACGGACGGTGTTACTCTGCATACCAGCATGCACTGTCAACGCGATCCTGCTAAATGTCAGTTTATTGTAGTATTTACAATATGTTTAGATAAATCCTGGTTAATATTGGTCTCACTAACCAGAATGTTATTGGTGCTTATTATGTGTAACATGTTTTCCAATTTCTGCGTACAATAAGTTAGAGAGCTGTCGGTTAATGCAAATATTAGTCGAAAGTACAAGAAGCTCAATGTATCTTTTTTCTGTTCTATCCAGGAGTTCATTGGAGGCGATGATGGCTTCGTTTGGTGTGATGATTGATAACGGAAATAGCAATAGGTCCTCGCCAATCAAGCGGAAACTGTCAGACGTCAGCGACAACGGTATGTAGTTTGTAATATGTTTTTGGTGATGTCGCTTGTAAAAAACTAACCTCACCATGACATAAGTAAATGTGTTACTGTGTAAAACCCACCTCATCATGTCAATAGTGAATACAAATAACAAATGCCGGTTGAAGGATGAGAATACATGTACACAAAACTAAACATACTCTAAATAATCGCTCGTCTTCTATATGCATTTGGTGTATACACATGTTGAGTTAGATTTTTCATAATTTATAATACATTTACATTTAACTCGTCTATTTATTATGTATTGTGATGCAATATTCTATTCATCAACACGCCGAGTACATACAACATGTTTAATATTAAAAATACCTTCATTCTAGATAGTGTATGAATATATTATTTATTTACAGATTATGACAGACTTTCGCCTCCCGAAAAGCAATCAATTTCGTCCAGTTCGTGCTATGACAGATATATGTTACCATTTACTCAAAATATGTACCCATGCTCTTCAATTAATTACCAAAAGAATGTTACCATGCCAACAGGTGTCATCAAAGCTACACCAACCAAAATGGACAAAAACATTTACCATCGAGATACGGATAGAACTGTTATTAAACATGTGTCTGCTGATTCTGATGGTGTGCCAGCTCCAGCAACCAATCACAACTCACCAATCGGAATGCAAATTGGTCTCCCTCCACCGGAACTTCATCCAGCGTTCAGACTGTATCCGTATTCTCAGCTGCCGGTAATTGATCCGAGTTACCTAAGTGCTTATTACAAAACAATAGCTCCGTCCAGCTCTTTACCGGGTATGATGATTTTGCCGTCCAACTTCATACCAGTTTCGTTGCCAAGCAGCGCAATTGACAAAAGTATAAATGGATTACATCGTGAACAGAATGAATCTATCGGTATTTGTAATTCGTAACGTACTTTTTTCTTATATAAATATATGACAGAAATCTACAATTGTACTGGTTTTGCTATCGTTGTTAATCATGAGTATTATTCATTATCTACGTGTAAAATGTGTAGAGGAAGTTTGGACCGAGATGCAAATAGTATAGTTGTTATGTTTTTCATAAAGGTCCAAACATCACACACAAGCGTTCGCTCTCACCGGATACGTAGGTACAAATGTATACTAGTATCATCTAACACACTTCAACTTATTTAAGATCTAGGAAGAAAAATGTTTAGTTATCAGATCTTTAGAAGGTAATGTTTTTACTTGAGGCTAGGTTTAACAATGGGGTTTCTTTTCAGAAGTCAGACACCTGGTTTGAAACTGATATGACTTAGCCACCCAACAATCACGAACTACCCGGGTTAATCATGCCTTCATCAGTAACGTATCCGTTAATATCCGTACCAATTAATAATTCAACTTTCTTGACAATTTAAGATTACCCTTAAACCATCAGTGACAATTTGGAATGTAGTTGTCACTTTACCTAATCCACAGATGCTAATAGCCTAATATTTAAGTCAACAAGTTGGACTTTAGGGTCAGTCATGTAGCATTAAGAACCGATTTGTCACCTTGGGTATTGTGTAATATAAGGGGCCATCTTCTATCCCCAGTAATACCTTCTTGACCATCTGGGTGACTTAGGCAGAAGGCCAGGGTGTTTGACAATGGATTTTGACCACGGTGCAGAATTCGGGGACACTGGTCATCGGAATGTAACCTACATGGCCACAACTACCCGCATAACTAGCGAGAAATAGCCAAATCGAAAATGTTGCGGCATATAAATCGTTGTATTTAACACATCTGGATCGCCATTGAAGAGATATTGGTTGAAGAGCTAAAGAGACCTGTCGACTCAAAATAATGGTGAATTGTCTTGGATAAGTTTACGAAACGCCGTTGGTTTCGGGTGCCAATTTGGATCAAGGAAAACAGAGTTGAATCGTTTGATTCAACATCATGCTTATCTTAAGACTACTGGACTTTTTTCTTTGGATTCCTATTTTACCTTTTTGAGTTACTCTCTTTTATATATATTTATAAAATACCATACTATGTTGTCACATACATCATTCTATTGACAATCAAAGCATTGGTGTGCTGATTATTTGCAAGCATGACAACAAAGACGCACATTAGTGAAAACAACTAGAAAAGAGTTTGCGTGTTTGACATTTCGTGTGTAATTTTTACATTGATCTGATTTATCTAGTTGCGTGTATCCTGTGACATTTTCTCAACTAAACTAACCAGCTCACGCAACATAACGGCGGAGACACAATTAACAGCCCTGCTAAATAACATTTAAAGCTAACTAATGAAATACAATTACAGTCAATACATGGGGTTCATTTGCCACAAATTAAACAAGCTTTACCCCGTTGGTTGATTTGTACACGTGTACATGTTAGTAAGATTGTGACAGAACCGGTTTTGCTCATTAAATCACGCTCGAATCTGCTTATGGAACCAAATAGTACACCATAGGTGTAAACATTTATTGCGCAAGGAGAAAATGGGGCCATGTTGGAACTCCCCTTCTTAGCTTCTACCTTTAAATAATAAAAAATCCCTCGGCTTAAATATAGGTACTTGTACTCTTTTTCTTTCCAATTATATTACAGGTAAATGGAGTATGTCATTAAACGTATAGTATGACGCTGTTACCTGTAAATAAATAAATAACCATCAGGGTCAGTATTATACTCTCTACACATAATTATACATTACCATCACTCATAGATCGGGTTTTATCTCTGTCCCTGTAATATAAAGATTACTCTAGAGAAAATCGCGCTAATTTGAAATGGTCGATGTCATACTCGCCTTAATTAGCAGAGTTTCCATTAAAAGTGTTCGTCATCCGAACATGAAACGAAGACAGACAAGGTGACAAACTAAGTTAATGATCGTAGTTAAGTAACGACGAAAGGAATATTTTAGCGATATTTCTTATCTTCCTGTAGAAAACTGCATTTATTATGCACGCCTCGTAGATGTAATACAACCGTAGATTTCTAAAACAATACAATGGCGACATCGGAACTCTGTATGCTGTTTTCGCTTCGAGTTGTATTAAAAGACAATGCATAGTTTTCCGTTTGCTTGAATTCATTTTTTTTTAAGTTTCAAAAATAAAATTTAGACACACGCTTAAAATGGGTAGTGAGTAATTTTAAAATGCTTTGATGGCTTGTTTTATCAATTACATATTTATCACGTTTCCTGAACGCCTTTCCTGTAGCCGACTAATGTATCCATGACTTTGGATGGTGTTAATCTGGATGTAATACAAAGGTGTAGTTGAAGATTATCCTCTGTTGACAGTGACTTCAGTGTGACAGAGATAAGCTTCTGATAAATTATCCACATTGTTGTAACATTTTCATAAGTCGCACAAACGTTTGTAAACATGACACTCGGCGGGTTACCGTATCACACAAATACATAGTTCCGTCGTACAAGTAACCACCACCGCAGCCAATGACACAGCCCCGTGGACAAACCCCTTCACACAGGAATCCCTCAGAAGACCGGGACCTCCACAGGAAAAACATTTTAATGATGAATGATAATGGTACATTTAACAGACCAGATGCGCTATTTAACGATAGAAAGATGTTTCAGAAGTTAGATGGACTTATCAATTTATCACTCATTAACGATGCCGTTTGACACCTGTTCATACGTGATAGCTAAACATCCCTGGCACGTGCCGCGATTAAAGAGCTTCTTATATAGATCAAAAGACTATTAATTTACAGCATTAGGTGCAACGATAATTGTTAATTTTGTTCTGACAGTCTTTCATTTACTTAGGACATTATTCGCTTATCACGTTCCTTTTATTCTTTAGTAAAGGAGTCCACGTACGTTGTCATTCAGTGGATAGTAAACTTTTGTAGATGCCACATTTGTCAACGGGTATATTACAGAATGTGTGGAGAACCCAAAACATTTGGGTGATACATCTTTAAAACGTAAACAGAGCCCACTTTGATCCATCTAAAACGTAAACATGGAGTGACATATCTTTGAAACATATTCCCTTTTCCATAAACACAATCGCTTCGTTCATATGTTTTGCTGTCAATCTAATAAATGCTTCTGTTAAACGTGCAAGGTTTTACCAAGAGAGCTGAGAAAAATATGTTTAGTGATTGGCTTGTCATTTTTGATATATTTCTTATGTGTTTGCTTTACTAGTGGAATGTTGAAACAAAGTGTTATGTACACAAATCCATGAAAATATAAATAATATATGTATCTGCATAAATAGTATAGAAACATAAATAGCTTACGACAAGTGATGACACTTGAGGTTTGTGTAAAATGTGTTTACTTCTTATTTGATAAAAAGAACTCTTATACGAGTGTATCTCTATGGTGTTGTGACATGTCGATCAGTTTTCACTGAGGTAGCAAAATGTACATTTATATAAGAGAGCTGAAGAATTTAAATCTTTACAACCAAGGCATTTCAAGAATAAACAATCTCAATTACACCCTTGTCACACACTAAGAATATATCAGTCACACACAAGAACTGGTGTATAACCAATTAGACAGCAATACATATGGCATTACAACACGCTACAGATTAACAAACGAAACAATGCGCATAGCAAATGTTTAACAAGACATATATATCAAAGTTTGTGTTTTCTGAATCCCTGACAAGTCTGCAAATAGCGATGAAGGAGTAGTGATTGTCATTTTGAGCCAGACGCCATCATATGATTTTTTCAAATGAAATGACTTTGGTTTACCCGCTGCGTAACCATTTGTGACTGTGTGTGAGTTCGTACAGCGGGGCTAATTGCAGGGTTGATTTGTGAGTGCGTACTTGCATGCGTGTGTGATTCATATATGGTAATTGCAGCTTGATAATAAAATTCCTCTTAATATCAGTCAGAGAATACACAACATTTTCATTTTGAAAGAACACATCAAAACCAAACATATTCTTAAAATCTTTTTATCTCTATCAATGTCTTTAATTAGCAACACATCTAACAAGAAAGGAAAACACAAACAGACCAAGATAAACAAGAGCCATCTTAGTTTTCTTCACAAGTACGTAACATAGCATCGTTCACAACAAATCGAGACAAACTTATATCTGTGAACATTTTTTGCTATACATATATGGTACTTGTAGTATAACAGTTCCTCGGGTTATCTAATCTTAAACAGTTCTAACGGATAACCATCTTGGTGTGAAGTGAATTTTAAAACAAATACTCTAAAAGTGCTCCTTGAATATAACATGTAACTAAACGCTAGTATTCACTTATAATGACTAGCTGTTATACGTGGGGTATTTGGATGGTTTGGGTTTTCTATGACTTCGACTTTATCCACTGAGTCTGTTCGTGTTATAGCATCCACATAGCCACGTTTTAATTGGGAAATTATGAACACCACAACCTTTCGCCAAACATTGGCCACGTCGTTTGTAAATTTGGTGCCAAGTTCACTCTCAAACACTTTCAAAATGGCGTGTATGAATATATCAAAGAATTCCACCTTGAAGCCCTCGTAATGGATATGTTGCTGGCCAAGTCTAAACAACAATGGTGCCATGGACTCTTCCAGGTCGTGTATATTATCTACGGCTGCGCCAACCGCTTGCATGAACCGCGAAGCATGACCTCTGAAATTCGGGTCGCGGAGTAATTCCTCACCAGTGACGTCATGACATGGGAATATGTTTTTGACCTCTGGATTCAGGTTGAAAATTGCCAAGAAAATGTTCGCGCCAACTCCGGGCATGTTGTTGCTAAGGACGCGCCATGTTTTCTTAATCAGATGTTTTTCTCTGTCAGTGAAACCGTGTAGGCCGTCTATTTGGGACACGGTGGATGTTTTGCCCTTGCTTTCCCCAAACTTCACAGAACTTGCACATCCCATGGTTTACCTTCTCCATATAACTACAGAAAAAAGGTTAATATTGACATAAAAGATAACATACTTGAAATAAAAACGAATGCATATATCATTATAGCAAAAAAGACGTGCCTTTGTTAATTTTCAATTTATCTTTTATCGTTATTTAAAGAGTTTATCCTATATGCTTTATTTTGAATAAACATACTAAATGTTGAACTAATTTCATAAAAAAATAATATATATATATATACAATGACAACTCATTAACATGTAATTAAAAACCCTTGAAATAATGAAACTTAATAGATTTGGCGTGTTAATGATGTGTGTGTGTGTGTGTTTGTCTAAATTTTCTCAAGCGAATTCCATTAGGGTTGTAATCCCGTCAATGATTAAGCTTGCTTACAAGTATTGTCATAGAAAACTGTACTAAACGAGCATCTTAAATCAATCATACGCGCAATAAACACTAACATCATTGATAGCATAAAATGAATACAACTTACTTGGTTAAATGAAGTGATGCAGACGTTCTCGCGGTTCCAACGTCCGTGCCTTGTGCGTTGTTCCAAGACATACTGAGAAAAGGTAGCCCGTTTCTCTGACATTGCATGCGTCTTATAATCACGTGATAATTTCCCGCCAGCTCAAACAGTTCACTAAATGCCTCTTTAATGTAAACATGATGGTTCTAATTCAAACAGAGGTATTGCCTTTCATTACAGAGCTTTCATGTTGATAGGTAAATCAGCATCTCGACATGTCGCACAATATGTTGCTCTAATGAGACCGGACTACGGCAATCGATCGATTTACGGCAGCACGTCTATAACTGCTTACACGTGGTTACGTAATTTAACATCATAACAATTAATCGATTGAAAGGATGTAATTAATGTATTCATTGTTTTCGTGCAAGCTTCCATAAACATGAAGCATTGACAATTACGATTGAAAAGACGTTTGCGTTTGCAGCGCTTTTACCGGAAAGGTTATGAAAGTCCAAGGAGCTCTGATCAAGTGAACAGGACACATCAATGCCAGTTGTACTAGCTTAAATACGCCTAAGCTGATCGCGCTCTAATAACATAATTCTCCTAGTGGGCACTGCTCAAACCAGTTGCGAGCATGGCTGTGAGATTTGAGAATAAACTTTTTTTTATTGTTTACTCCTTTTCTTCCATTGCGAACCTGGTCGTGGGCTCTGGCAACAAACTTAAACTACTGTCTTTGTTATTGCACCTTTTTCTCTGACCTACCTAATTTCTCTTTAGATATGTCTAAAACATTTGACTTTTTCACCATTCGTAACCCTTTTCTTTTAACCCATTCTTTGCTACCGCCATGTAAGCTGAACTAAAATGGCAATACGTGTTTGATATCAATTACATCATCTACAATAATGCAATCGTTATTCTATATTTGATCGTATGTATTACACCTTAATTTTCAAATGAACAGCTAGTCTTGAAAAGCTTTGCAACGCAAACGTCTCACTTTGCAAGTGCTTGACTAAGTTACACGTGTAATCTTATAACTCATCTGTGCTTGTACATTGTATCATAATTGTACAGGTAAACTGATGAGCATGAAAAAATGGTTGGGCCAATGGATAGAAAGCGGTAGAATGTTCTCGATTCCGACGACCTGCATTACTACCGCTTCTACCATTGCAAGTATGTGTTCTACTGTGTGCTGTATGCATTTCTCTACTAATCCGTATTATGCTTTAACTTGGAAGACAGTTCTATTTTGACGCCAACAAATTATAAAACATCAACGTGTAGACAGGCTTAGATGGCAAGTAATAATCAACAACACAATTAAAGGTACATCGTATGTAGATCTATAACAGACAAGTATTTAAACATATATATTTTTTATTCTTTAAACAACTACAATAATGAAATGCTTTCACTGTATTGCCCCGAGTGCGTATGTGTTATTTTTACCGTGCAAATAAGCTTTGAATCATGGATGTGTCATTTGCTTGACTAAACACTGTAAATTAGACGTTAAAGCAGAGAGTCAGACAAAATTCCGGCAACGTTAAGAAGATGGGTGTAACTCCGAGGCTTGTGATTCGGTGTGAGATTAGCCAATACGATTAAGATAGAGCTGTAACAGGATCTCTAGTCCTTAAGAAATACCTCCAATTCATGTCAACAAACTGTTTCATACCTTGATTGACAAGTGTTTTCCCGAGATATTTTTATCGTGGTTGAAAACCAACACCGTCGCTGTCTAACCGCCACCTATATACCACTATTGCTACTGTTGTCGTTGTTACTACATCTTCTACTGCTGCTACTCCAACTTCTACTGCTGCTACTCCAACTTCTACTGCTGCTACTCCAACTTCAATTGCTGCTTCTTCAACTTCTACTGCTGCTACTCCAATTTCTACTGTTGCTACTTCAACTTCTACTGCTGCTACTTCAACTTCTACTGCTGCTACTCCAACTTCAACTGCTGATACTTCAACTTCTACTGCTGCTACTTCAACTTCTAGATCGGA
>ENA-OREC01002478-OREC01002478.1-marine-metagenome-genome-assembly--contig:-NODE-2478-length-10203-cov-7.050267_pt1 | contig 10203 bp, 6 predicted proteins | sample MGYA00248626_ERZ508543 | MGnify/ENA primary metagenome ERZ508543 (study PRJEB26211, sample SAMN05518279) | marine metagenome | isolation source: Puget Sound, Washington, USA | host: Bankia setacea...
AACACCTTATTTTAGCACAGTTAATTATATTAAAAAGACTGGATGTATGTGACAGATATACAAACTATATGTTACATTACTAACCTGCAGAAGGATGCGTTCTGTAGACTATAACAATGGCCATCTCCACAGTCCTGGTTAGCACAGTGGTTGACCTCTTTTTCACAGTCAGTGCCTTTCCATCCTTCCTCACAGCTACATGTATAACTGTTAATGGCATTAGTACATGTACCAGCATGTTGACAAGGGTACAAGAGACACTCATCTATTTCCACCTGAAAGTTTTAGTTAAGTAATGCAATCTTCTGCGTTTTGAAAGAGTCATTTGTTCGCAGCTATACATAACTAACAAACAGCAAAATAGAAATATGAAAAAAAGAATTCATAACAAACTCAAAACATGTACAGTAGAACCCCTCAAAACTGGAACCTCAGTAAACCGGAATTTCCTCGAAACCTATCAATTGGCTACGTCCCGATTTTTTACCTTTTATTTTCATTGTATAAAAATCACGGCAAACCGGAACCCCTTTATTCCGGAAACCGGACAAGCTTTCTATTATTTCTAAACTATTTCAACACTTATCTTACCCCTCAAAACCGAACAACTCTTTTTGTCACCTAAATAGTGTTGACACAATCACACAAATTTTCCCACCCCTGACCTGTTGTGGCTTCAAACAGATAACGATGATCTAGGGTGCGTTTTACATTTTCGCGGTTTGCATGCAATTAAAGACAATGCGGTAATTATTGACAGATTAACATCCTGAAAGCGACACGCCTGCAAACTTCATTAACGATTTCTAGTTCCGTCTACATACATCATACAGTGTTACAGAGTCAAATTCAAGAAATTGAATAACAAACCAAACATTTATATACTCTTTAGCTGAGTGACACATTTCCTGCAATGGCCACATGGATTTTTGGCGGGAAAACACGAACAGAAAACATGATCAGCTGATTTCAACCTACAGAGCGTTGTTAAACATAGTAAAGTAAATCGTATGCGACATACACAGCATACACAGCATATAAACCAGACACAATGTTTTTGTTGGTGTAAAGCAGCTCATTCTATCTTTTAAATAAAATATGCTTTCTAATGGTACCACGGTAGCACAATGGGTATGACAACGCCTAACCCATAACTAATCTCTCAAAACTTCTTAAGTATCTTAAACTATATTGCAAGCTAAAATTCTTGGTTAGTTGAGAATAGCTCACATACGAATGCACGTGGACTTCTGACATCGCAAAAACAAATGACAACTCGAAATGATGTCCGCGATCGTCATCGTTTTCAGTTGTTTTGATTGAAATGATTGTGCTAAACATGTTATGTGTCCAAATACATCAAATGTGAAAGGTTAAAGATACTATTCCTGAATAAATATTTAACCATTTCCTAAAAACCTCTCTAAACCGGAAACCCCTCTAAACCAAACTTTTTATCTGGTCCCGACTAGGTTCGGTTTAGAGGGGTTCTACTGTATATGATAATAAGCACATGTTTCAACAGCCATAAGTATAACAAGTCTAAACAACAGGCAAGGTTCACTGACCAAGTTGAAGGGCCAAATATAATTGAATAAACAAAGCATTATCCAAGAAGAAACCTGAGCTTGCTCCTCTGTTATCAAGCCAAGCAGTTGCTCTATTTACATTAACTGATCTATATGGGCATGTCATGCTACCACTTGCTGAATCAGCTTTAAACTTTAACAAAGTCAAATGACACAGGTACATTACCTCACACAATTCTCCAGTGTATCCATTGTTACAGTTGCACCTGAATCCGTTCACTTCATCCACACATGTACCATTCAAACACTGTCCATCACACTCATCTATGTTGTTCTCACATTCTGTTCCTGTAATAGAATGTGATTTCATGTTTTAGTGATCTTTCTTCTAGTGTAACAATGCTAAAATACCATGTAACAAGCATTTGGTCCTGAACATCTCCTGTAAAACTGTTTTAACTGTTTATCCTTTCTTTATTGTAATATAAGTAATAATTTGATGAATATTTTTTTCCAAAGCATCTGTGTTTGTACACTTACCATTAAACCCAGGTGGACAATCACAGGTAAAGTTTTGGTGTCCATCCACACAACTACCTCCATTCTGGCAAGTGTTACTGAGACAGTCATCTACACTGTGTTGACATATGGAGCCAGTAAAACCTTGATCACATGTACAAGTACTTGTGTAACCATCATCTGTACAATTTCCATTGATACATGGGTTGTCTGTACATGGAGATCTTACTCTATCACAACTGTATGGATACACTGAAATATGACCAAATATTTCTCACAACTGATTTAACAAGAGTTTTTAGTGTTAATTTTCTTATCTTTAAAAGTCAGTATAAAATAACAACAGTTACATATGATGAATGTACATTAATAAGAAGGCCAACAACATACAGAATCATTTTTTGTCCTGGTGAATTTGTAACAACTGACACAAAAGAAATTATACAAGACAATAAGCACAAGGGGGTGCATGGCACAGTGGGTAGTGCATCTGACTTGTAATTGGTCAGTCGTGAGTTCAAGCCTCTCGTTGTTTCCTTGAGCATGAAACTTTCTCTTATTTCTTTGTACTGGTTAGTTCCAGGAATGGAATCAAGCGTGATTTACAAAAGAAAGAATTGCTCGTTTCACAATCAAACTGAAACAAATTAGTATAAACTAATAAAAATTAATCTAAAACAAGCAGAATGAAAAACATGAACACTGATGTATTAAGTGTATTATGTTGTACAGCAGATTTCATTGACATGCCTAGTATCTAAAAACTATATTTTTCTTTATACGACGATATGTCACAATATCTGCCTAAAACCAGTCCTCTATTTCTGTAAGGGGACTGTTTTAAAAGTACTGTCTTATCAAAACATCTACGCAGAAAAGCATGGGCGGAATTTTCACATGCACATATTCACAGGCGACAATCATGGTGAATCAGGGCCATACTAATGTTGAACGTTAGTTTAGGGTAACTTAAGCAAATCATTGAAACTTAACGAAAGTGCTCTTAATGCTTATAGTTTACATGTAAATATCAAATTTGTTGATTCATTTCTTTTTCTGTCAAAAGAGTTGCCAATTATTGTCCTATAAGTCAGATACCTGTACTCATTCTTTCTTCCAAAGTGTCCTCTTACAAGCCTCCCACAATTTGTTGTTCGTCTGCACTAAAGCGGCCTCTAACGGTTGTAAAAGGACACTTTGGAAGAAAAACTCTTAGTATTACGATATCTGTTACATATGTAACAAGTGAGCCAGAAATTTAAGCTCAGAAATCTATATTTAGTGGTCAATATAGAATTTTCTCTTAAAAGTTAGGCAGTCTTGGCATTGTAAAACAACGTGTTACATTTTTTAAAGTCTTTTGTTAAGTGCTGTAAAAATCAATATTGTCATTTATAGAGCAGAAACAAATACATTGCTATTCCTTTTCGTGTATTTGTAGCATCCCCAAATAAAGCTTTTAACCAAGCACTTCACGCTCAGGTGAGCTAATGAAAAAATGTTTCACCCTGCCTTAAACTGTTCTCTAGACTGTGTATTATGTAGTCTGTGTATTTACTTACATTATGTGTGCCTCATCCATAGTATGCATCAACTCTCAAAGTAATTTATTCCAATATAATTGTTCAGAGCAGTGTTTAATGGATGTGAATCATTATTCAAATATCCAGTGCAATACGACTCTTACCTTTAATTCAACAGTGTGTGTCTAACATCTTTAGAGGTTGTGATTCTAATTTTGAGGTAAAATTTTAATAAAGATGGAATTTTCCTACAATAATCTTTTCCAGCAACTCGCTCCTCTAGCTATTTACTTCAGCTTAGAATTTTGAAACACGTTTTTCTCATTAATTTCAGCTTTATCATTTGACATATTGACTTTGTAATGTCTAAGTATATTATATATGTTAAAGACGATCCGGATAAGACGCAATAAAACGGTGTACAACAACGTTACTGCCGCAAAGCATAATAATTATAGGTAGTGTATATCGGTACTTGTGTTAAGATCATAAAATGACTATTGCAAGTAAAGCAGTCAGATCCGTTCAGTCTACAATTAGTGAGCAATACCATATGTTGGTGTTACCTATTAGCACGATAGCGGCAAATCGTAAAGAGCTTTGTCACTAGCATTCACATCTGTGCAGTCTGACCAGGCTCTACACTGTTAAAAACTGCTTAAATTTTAAATCCAGATTTCCCTTATATAGTATGTTAAGGGGTAAAGTATAGATAGCAATTTGCAGCACTATGTCAGTATTTTATTGTTTTCCTGGAGTCAATCATTGAGGCTTTGATTCTTTTTACAAAAAACAAGTTCAAATACAGTCAAACCTGTCTACAACGGTCAGCCACGGGGAATTACAAAAGTGGCCTTTGTTAACAGGTGGCCGTTGTTCCGAAACATATATATATACATTTAATGCTTTTGAATATGTTGCAGTCTCTTAAACTGTCGGACACACAACATGACTGGCAAAAATACAATTGTCCAACACACGAATACCAATTGCAGGTTCTACACAAACATAATCAATGCTACTCTATGTCAACTTTCACTTCAACGAAAACGACTAAAAACGGCTACGTAAAGCAAATTTGTCAGCTGTTTTCGCGATGTCGCCGGTTACACAATCGTCATTCGTCGAGCCAAAACATAGAGCTAGTTGTCCGACATAATGCACATTAAAGAAGTCTCTTTGTTATCGTTATATCCAAAGCTTTAAAGTTTTAATTAACATGGCATCGTTTAACCAAATCTCTCTGAGTCAGACCAAGTGCATTTTTGGCGGGAAAATATGACGATCATCGTTTATGGATATAGAAAGAATTAAGCATGTTTTCTTTGTGATTACAATTATGCATTTTACAGAGATACACAGTAACGAACATTTATAACTGCAAATTATGAATAAAATAGTTTTTATTTGTAAACATATCACTTATCGGAACGAAAACCATCTGGATGAGTTAAGTTGAAAAAGGACGACGGTAGACTTGGGATGTGCCATTTACAAATGGCAGAGGTTACAATAAGTTTAATGGTAAAAACACTATAAAAAACGAATGCTTTAGAATTTTGTTATTTGGAGTTATTATGGCTGTCAATTAGCGAATTTAACACCTTTCATTGTTTTTGCAACCATTTTGTCAGGTGTTAAAAAATCCCTAGATAAAGAGGTCTCTTATGTTAATTTGTTTAACGTGTGTGTATAAAACGCAGAATAGGGACATGTCAATAACTTTGTGATTCATAACAAAGAAATCAGGTTGGTCCCTTTGATTTAATATCGAGAACATTGTTCCTAGCTGTGATCCATGTGTTGTACTAAATACAATCTACTAATCGATTAAATTATAAAAAAAACACCAGTATCCATTTGTGTGAAGGACAGCAACTGCCATACAGATGGCAATACATAGAGGGTTATAAGTTATAAGACAGACATTGATTCGGTATTTAGAATTATCCCAGTTCCCCCACAGGATTACCATCTACTAGGTTGCAAATTTAAAGACAGATTTTACTATGACAAATGTCTTCCCATGGGCTGTAGTTCTTCATGTTACATATTCGACAAGTTCAGATCATCTCTTAAATGGATTTCACAGAATAAACTACATAGTTCACATTCTAGATGATTTTTTGTTCCTAGGTCAGCGTGCTTCGAACGAATGTTTAAGCAGCTATGTGAGTCTGTGAGAGTCCCCCTAAAACCTGAGAAAACTGTTTTACCAACTACAATCATTACATTTATGGGTTCTCTGACTCACAGATCCGCTTTTGAGGAGCTCTGTCACTCCTCAGCCTTTCAAAAGTATATCCGTCCAAGACATAATACCACTTTGTAACGCTTGAATCGGTTCCTTTATTGCTGGTGTATAACCAACCATAATTGTGTTTTCAATTCAATACTTATTGTTAAACTAGTTTCTTTGTGTGTAGTCTGACTTAGGCAGCTATAGCAATTGTGGATAAATCAAATGACACAGTTTGTTGTTGAATACAATATGTTGAAGTGCTGCATTGTTGGTAGTCTGACTTAGGCAGCTGCCTCCATTGCAGTAACTGTTTGTTGTTGAAAAGGTTTATTTTAACATTGTTTCAGGGTTAGTAGTCTGACTTAGGCAGCCAGCTGCAACTATTGTGACAAATAAGAACTATTTGGCATAGTTAACTATATTTGCATCACACATGTATATATGTTGTTTATGCTACCTATTTAGTACCAAGTGTATTCTGACTTAGGCAGATACAAGAAAAATAAATGTTGCTTATTTGATGATACTGTACATTGTAATACACTGGGGTTGTCTGACATAGGCAGCAACAACTATGTATAAGTGTTAACTTTTAAACTAAGAGGGCGTTTTGTTTACTTACAGCTTTTAAGGCCCTGTGATAGACATATTTTGATAAAGATGATAATAATTAAGAAACATTAAAAGTGAAATATAAGGATCAATTAGGATTCGAATTGGCAATCATTGGCTTTGGAGGCAGGCAAGCTAATCGTAGGGTCATGCTTCAGAGTTAATCATTAGGAAAATAAATAGCTTCATATACTAAAATCCAATTCTAACCATTCAGCTAATGATGAAATACAGGCTTAACTTCCGAACTATGTCTAAAGTGTACGTCATATCAAGGAGATCAACCCTAAACGTCCTCTTACGAACATTGAAATGATGTTTTGAAATTTAACACAACATTTCAAAACGTAAACAAAACAAAGACATCCGAAAGATCAACCTTGACACATGCCATCTAGCCTTTGCATTACATTAGTGTGTTATGGTAAATGAAGCTGCGATTTACATTTTAAGCAGTCAGAACTGAAGAAAAGTGAGCTTTTCTGTCCATACTATTCCCACACTGAACATTAACATTTTCTTTCAGCTAGACATTGAGTTATTGATTGTTTAAAAACATATTACAGTTTTTCAGTATGTCATTTTGGTAGTTTAAGCGTGACTTCAATATAAAGCAGGTTTTCAAACACATTGTCATTTAGAGAAGAGGTTGGTAATCGCACAGCAGCGCTCAAATTTGAAATCACTGTCCGTTGTGAAATCACTTTACAATTACTTTAGCATTACCTGTTTAACAAAAGCATAACTGATACATTAAATAATAGCCACTAAAAAACTCAAATTTTGATAACAACAATGAGAACGATATTCTAAATTTAGATACATGAACATGTAGTTACCTGCGTTTACAGATGAACAATCCTTCTCAAACAGAGTCACTATGATCATGGGGATTGTACTTGACGTTATTTCATCAACAACCTTGTATAACTGGCAGTTCTTTTGAGCCATAGAATTCGTTGCAAATTGAGCGTAAGTACATCTGCTATCATCCTGGCATTGTTCCTTACAGTCAGCGGCTGAGATGTTGTTCATCATATCCCCAAGTTTCATACCTTTAACCACAGCTGAATTAGCATGGGTCTTGAAACCACAACGGTAAACTGTTGGGTAGAGAAAAAGATAGCAATGGGGTAGATGTTTGAATGGATATATTGTTTATTCTGTCAGCAACACTTACATGAAGAATATTGTAGTCACTGGTATGAGCTGTTAAAGACATTTTCGGTAGTTTACTTTGCGCATGTTGTAAATAACTCTGTGGCCTCCAAGCATAGGGAGTGCGAGTTTGAGTCTCACCAGAGGCTATTTCTATTTCCCTATATTTTTTAAATGCAATTGAATAGTTGTTTAAACATGATAAGCAAAACAAGGTTAAGTATTGTTGGCCGTTATTTTGTTAAATAAATAGCAAGTCAACTTATCTTTGGTGATTGTAGGTGATTAAAATGTTTGTGCATTATTGCTTAATAGTCTAAAACCAAGTGATGCTTGTTTAATTGATTGAGTGGAAAAAATGTTTACAAGAAAAATGATACAAACCCGGTATTATTTGCTATTAAACAAATTATTACATAGATCACAAATATAAGCACATACAGTAGTTGTTATAAAGCTTTGTCATTCAATTAAACAACCTTCATGTCCTTGAGAATAAGAAATAAAACAAAGGATATGCAGGACCAAATATAACTGGAGCTTTTACTGATTGTGATGGGTACCCCTGCTTCCTCATAAGAACATACATATATGTGGTAGAGACTGACTGTAGTTAAATTTGTTCTGCATAAAAATTTCCAGCCATGATATTTAAAAGCTTGAAATTTGACTTAGTCGGATAAAGCTGATTTACATGTTGTTTAAGGCCAAAATAAAGTTACTGATTATTTTTTTCAGTAAAAAAGTTACCGTCAATGATTACATGGTAATACCTAAAACAATGTAACGTAGTAAATCTAATTGAGACAGGAATTAGCAATGTCAGTATTATGACTACCGGTATTGATCTTCAATAAAAATATGATTATACATGATGTAACTATGTATACAGTAAAGATCTGCTATAAAGACTTAGCAATATGAAGACCAGTCTGCTATCAAGACCACCTATTTTCGGCCCATAACAGCTAATTTCAATGTTATTGGGACTCTATAAAGACAAGCTCGCTTTTAAAACCACCTTTTTGGTCCTAAGGGTGGTTGTATTAGCAAAATTAGACGTTTTTTATATTATTTGAGCATACCTGATGTATAGAATCGTGTATCACATCCACACGTTCCTTCTCCTTCATCCAAACTGTTGAAGCAAACATTCCCATTGCATTTGTTTCCTGCTGTACAAAAGTCTGGTGCGGTTTTACAGTTGTCATCAGTATATCCAGAGGCACAGGAACATGTGTAGTCATTCAATTCATCATTACATGTACCTCCATACAGACAGGCATCTGGGTTTAGTAAACAATCATCTGGAAAAAATACATATAAACTTTCAAAGCTTCTGGCGAACCCCAAAGGAAATTTGAACACCGCCGATTATTTAAACTGTATTTGAAGTCCCGGCCGAGTTCCTATACCGTTGTACATGTTTAACTGCGGATAATTTAAACACTCGACCTCAATCACTGGTCCCCCTTGTATCATAAAGCATGTAGTACACACCTTATAATTTGAACTCATGTCTTGGTTAAATTGGCAAATTTCGAAACAAGTTATTCACATCTTCTTTTTGACCGACTTTTGTCAATGAAATGTACGCTTTGTAAAGACATGATTATTATGCAAAGCCTTTAATTATCAATTAAAGCTTGTGTTTGCGTCAAGTTAATTGATGTTTGTTTAGCGGTTGCTTGTTATGAACTGTGTAACTTAAACAACACAGAATTATATTGATGTTCTTTATTTATGAAAAACATGTAATTGGGCTAGAGTTAAGTTTTACATTTTCTTAACAAAAGAAATACAAAAAGCGTCAAGCTGCACCACTATTAAAAATTCACCAAACAGACAGTGGAGTACATGATAGTAGATTGAAATGTTGTACACATCCCAAGCGTATGCTGTTAAATAAATTTACACAGTCAAATTTGGATTGAACCCAAAAAGTGAGCAACGGATGTTAGGTGACTCCAGTAAATTGGAACACACCGATTATTCAAACACATTTTATGTCTCTGTGGGTGTTCGAGTTTTCGAGGTTTTACTGTACATGTATTACTATTATATAAACCTGAACCACACACTTATCAATACTGTTACCACATCAATAACTTACCAATGTTGTTATCACAAATTAAGCCATCATATCCTTCTTCACATGTACATTCGAAATGAACACTTCCGCTGGGCTTACAAGTACCGTGTAAACATTTGTTCTCTGTACATGGAGAGGCTGGAGTATCACACCTGTAAAAGAGGAAGTCTAGATCACACAACTCATCTGTTTAGTGTGGCTTAAATTATTTTCCCCTGATGAGTGTTCGTTGCACCATCTATTGGATAGGCCGCATGATTGCAAAAGCTCAGAGTGTGACCATCTGTGGAAAATAAGACCACTTTTAGAGTTATAGAGACTTTTTGACAATTGATGTATGAAAAATTTATAACGGCAAGATATGAATGGATATTCAACATCGTGATATATTTGTTTGTCATTTCTTGACGGCTCTGAACATTTTGGACACAAAGCATATACTGATAGTTATTATGTAATATGTCTGGGTTCTTTGATATCAAACACCAAAACAACACGTAGGTTCGAATTTTAGTAATGTCCTTTTAT
>ENA-OREC01002479-OREC01002479.1-marine-metagenome-genome-assembly--contig:-NODE-2479-length-10200-cov-13.826336_pt1 | contig 10200 bp, 8 predicted proteins | sample MGYA00248626_ERZ508543 | MGnify/ENA primary metagenome ERZ508543 (study PRJEB26211, sample SAMN05518279) | marine metagenome | isolation source: Puget Sound, Washington, USA | host: Bankia setacea...
AAGAGCAAAGCGTTATTACTATAATCGAAGACCGTAAAAGAAGTGACTAGAAAATGAACAACACGATTTTACAACATGATTACATTATGTGTCATTGTCATAGAAATTATCGTATTAACAACAGGCTTACTGGAATATAAACATACGTATGCTTTAAAGCTCAACTAGCATTACTTCAGCCCTGAGTGTATACTTAACACAGACAATGTTTACAACGTTTGTTATAGCGCTCATATATGGATCCTTATAATATCAGTCAAGGTAATGATTAGATGAAAGTGTGTGGACATCATATCTTACATCAATGTACATCCTATCTTACATCAGTGGACATCCTATCTTACATATGTGGACATCCAATCTTACATCTGTGGACATCCTATCTTACATCAGTGGAAATCATATCTTACATCAGTGGACATCCCATCTTACATATGTGGACATCCAATCTTACATATGTGGACATCCTATCTTACATATGTGGACATCCTATCTTACATCTGTGGACATCCAATCTTACATATGTGGACATTCTATCTTACATATGTGGACACCCTATCTTACATATGTGGAAATCCTATAATACATATGTGGAAATCCTATCTTACATATGTGGACATCCTATCTTACATATGTGGACATCCTATCTTACATATGTGGACACCCTATCTTACATATGAGGACACCCTATCTTACATCTGTGGACATCCTATCTTACATCTGTGGACATCCAATCTTACATCTGTGGACATCCTATCTTACATCTGTGGACATCCAATCTTACACATGTGGACATCATATCTTACATATGTGGACATCCAATCTTACATCTGTGGACATCCTATCTTACATATGTGGACATCCTATCTTACATCTGTGGATATACAATCTTACATATGTGGACATCCAATCTTACATCTGTGGACATCCTATCTTACATCTGTAGACATCATATCTTACATATGTGGACATCCTATCTTACATCTGTGGACATCCTATCTTACATATGTGGACACCCTATCTTACATCTGTGGACATCCTATCTTACATATGTGGACATCCAATCTTACATATGTGGACATCCTATATTACGTCTATGGACATCCTATCTTACATATGTGGACATCCTATTTTACATCTGTGGACATCCTATCTTACATCAGTGGACATCATATCTTACATATGTGGACATCCTATCTTACATATGTGGACATCCTATCTTTCATATATGGACATCCAATCTTACATCAGCGGAAATCCTATCTTACATATGTGTACATCCTATCTTACATCAGTGGACATCCTATCTTACATATGTGGACATCATATCTTACATCAGTGGAAATCCTATCTTACATCAGTGGACATCCAATCTTACATCTGTGGACATCCTATCTTACATCAGTTGACATCCTATCTTACATATGGGGACATCCAATCATACATATATGGACATCCAATCTTACATATGTGGACATCAAATCTTACATCTGTGGACATCCAATCTTACATATGTGGACATCATATCTTACATCAGTGGAAATCCTATCTTACATCTGTGGACATCCTATCTTACATCCATGGACATCCTATCTTACATCAGTGGACATCCTATCTTACATCAGTGGATATTCTATCTTACATATGTGGACATCCAATCTTACATCTGTGGACATCCTATCTTACATCTGTGGACATCCAATCTTACATATGTGGACATCCTATCTTACATCAGTGGACATCCTATCTTACATCTGTGGACATCCTATCTTACATATGTGGACATCCTATCTTACATCTGTGGACATCCTATCTTACATATGTGAACATTCTATCTTACATATGTGGACATCCAATCTTACATATGTGGACATCCTATCTTACATATGTGGACATCCTATCTTACATCTATGGACATCCTATCTTACATATGTGGACATCCAATCTTACATATGTGGACATCATATCTTACATATGGGGACATCCTATCTTACATCTGTGGACGTGAAGGCCGTGGTATCACTCATGTATTGAACTCCAAAATATATGTACTACCTTAATGTGTATGATACCAACCCTACTCGTTTGGCGAGGTTTTCCGGAAGTGTTCACTCTTCTCCTGAAAGTGATGGCAAAGCAAAATGTGTTTTGGGTAACAATCACGTTGTTACAGTATTCCTGCAAATGATGCCATGAATAATTGAAAACTCTGAAAGTGAAACGTATAACCAGATAAAAGCATGGGTTTGCAAACAGCCAATACGGCGACATCCATACATGTTAAAACTGCAACAAATGTGTATAGTTGCTGTGTAACATTTGTCCTGCTCACGTAATAGTGTATGCTCAGTAAAAGCACACAATGGCTGTAATGTACGTACTACATTGATTGTAACGAAGTAACACTGATCAGAAGCACGCACCACGATACACGTGTTTTCTTTGCATACTACATAACGACAAATGGGTAACATAATGAACATATTGGCTTGAGCGAGATAGGTTAAATGTGTAAAAGTTGGATTAAAAGTATAGTAACGTAATTAATGTTCTTTTTTAACTTAAACATTCTCAAAACTAAAACTAAACAAGTCATGCCAACGTGTGTTATTATTGGTATTAAATTTGACAGTATTGATAATGACTATAATTATGTCTCGTACATGTATGTAATCATGTAATTGAAGTCTTTGTGTTCACATGCATGCGACGACATTGCAAATACAAGATATCATATTAGCGTGTTATGTGTTTACCTCATAATTTATCCAAATTTTGTCCAACAGTACATAGCGTATGAATTAGTTTTATCAACAACAAAGGCGATGCTCAAATACAATGCGAAAAACGAATTGAATAATTGAACACCATAGGAGAGCCTGGAACTATGAGACAAACGTGTCTTTGAAATATTCATTACAGCTAAAGCTACACATTGTACAAGGTCAATAGGCGTATCAGTTCAATGGAGTCGTATTGATTACAAACTATTGAAATGGTAGTCTATAGTTTTTTTTTGTTACGGTAATGTATGTTAGAATATATTACATTATGTTTGTCGGTCTAGATGTAATGTTGTATTAATATGCATGCATTGATAATTAGTGTATAACCTATATTTTCGCCAAATCAGATTTTAAAAAAAGATGATTTCCTAATTCATGAAGACAGCCAATATACCGGTGTATGGACATATTGCGATGGAATTATTGCGGTGTTTATAACAGTTTGCGCTCTCTGTCTTAAAATGCATCATACTCTAATATGTTTAGAATACATTTGTCCAGTAACTTCACCTTTAAAACGGCATGGGCTCTCCCTGTGCTTGCGCTCTTAACAAAATAATAAAGACTTTATTTCAAGAGGAGATAATTTATGATAAAACAACGTCAGTCTACCATATGTTCCTCAACATAGAACCAACAACAACAAACTAAATTAACACTAGTATACTCTGCAGAAACTCCTGGTATGGTTACATGTACGGTTTAGTTTAGTTTACTCAATGAAAAAGGAAGGGTGTGTCCATCGAACAGATTGCCTTTCAAAATGTTGGATGAATGTTCAATTTTGAATATCATATGTCAAAGAGTTCCAGATTGACCTGTCAGATCAACAACGAAGGTATGGCGAAATATCTCCAAGTTAGTTTTAGGGACGTATATTTAATAATAATGTACGTCCGAGGAGAAAGTGAAATATGTTTTCAAGTAATAAATAAATAAATGAATTATAATGCAAGTATGAACATATATTTATAAACTAGCCATTCACCTGAGTTACAACGTTACACGTAAATTTGACGGTGTCATTTTTTAAAACTAACAGCGGACAATGCTCGTATGAATCATTTGCGACTGCATCAAACGATACATGGCAATTGTCGTAGACGTATACATTTTCGGCATGTTTGAAAATGAAGGTTGAAAATCATACCTACATGCAAGCAAGTTTAAGCTCGACATAGTCAGTAAGTTCCCTTAAACACATACGTACGTGGTCAAGAACAGTATATATGTACATGCATAACAATTATTGTAACTCGAGACGAGTCCAGCCCATGGAAATTCTTTCTAAGAGGTTAGCCATTCAATTAACTCTAGTTGGCTCCCCAGTGGTTTCACGACCTGATTTACTTCCCAAGTCCATAATTCATGAATACGAAGAGAAAACAAAAATCAGAGAAAGCTGTTCGGTCGTTCAACTTAAGCCTATTTACTGAATGATGTGATTACACGAGATGTTAAATTTGAAGAAAAAAAAGAGATACACGTAGGGAACTTTTGTTTTTTAAATGACAAACAAAACAATTACATCATAGACATCTATTAACAATTCCTTAAGATGAGTGTGTAAACACAAACAGGAACCAAACAATGTTTTCGACACAAAAGCATTTTATATTTTGCACACAGTTGTTTTCCTTCGTTTATACATGCATTGTAATGGCGTAAACATGGACAATTAGGAGGAGTACAAGCTCTGGAAAATATTTAAATCTTCTGACTGACGTATGAATCATGTGGGACTTAATGATCCGACTGGCACTCACAACTGAAGAATAATTAGGGTGAAACAGTGCCAGAATGATATCATGTCAGTTTACCCATAAAATGAACGGCTTCAAACACTTTTTCACTCGGAGTACACATGGGAGATAATCAGAGCCAAATAGCTTGCTTGTTCACTTATAAATCGTACTTTTGTTGCATATATGATACATAAAGAGTACGTACTTATAATGTGCGTGACAGTGTATTGATCCCTTAACGACACAGTGTACCGAGTGTAGGAAACTGATTTACTGCTGAGGATAGTTAACGGCTGTTAAGTGTCTGTTTTAGAACGTTGATGACTTCATTCAAATTTAAACAATGTAAATGAAAAACGTACTACGTCAACTAGTTATCAGTGTAGGGAGAAGATAAGATGGCGGCGTTTTTTTTTTAACAATGGATATGAGGAAAACAAAAAATAAATAACAGAAAATTCGGTTAGAATTTAACAGAAATTTAATAGGAGAAACAACATTTGCGTAAACAACCTTCAGTATTGTAGTGCACACTCGTGAACTTTAAGAAATGACGATACACATGACGTCACTAAGAAGAAGGCGATGATCAGGCTGTTGACAGTGTTGTAGTATTTATAGTTGATTGAGGTGCTATTTGTTTCTGTTTAAGACCAGTGGATAATGGATATGTACTCAAAACGACACCTTTACGTCGTATGGAGAGGTTTTATCTGGATCATGGTGCGTAAACTACACTGATAACGGTGTGTTTACCTTCGTGTGAGTATGCTTTAGACCCCAACATGTAAACTGTGGAACAATTTGGCGTGATTAATTCTTGAATACGTCCTTGCTTTTGGCTGCATTGTTAACTAGTCCATGCAGCATCAACACACATATGTAATTAGCAAATATCTAACGATCCAGTATGCTTTACGATTGATGAATAAAAGGGAAGACAAAGATGGTAAGTATCATGGAAATGAATAGAGCTATATCAATGTGAATGAGCAGTGGCATTAATAGTTTACCTTGATATATGTACACGCGTAACTAAACGGTTTATAATGGGTAATCCGCGTGCCTTTTGCTGATAATGGCCCTGTCATTGGGATAGTAAGTTAACCCGAGGGTTGAAGTAACCAAGTACTATGCCTATGCGTAATTTACCCGACTCAACCTATGGTTCAATGAGCGATTTAAATGAGGGATGCATGCGAAACATTAACGTGTTGACAGTTTTAACTATTTTCATGACACGGTGTTCCTAATACCTGTGTATTTGTGCTTTTTTTGCAACCAAATAATTCATTTTATTTATCGAAGTCGCGCCTGTTTCGACGTCATGTTGTTTACCATCTCTACTAGCTACATTCAATCAAATGAGTCGACTGGGTGAGGTTCCACGCGGGAGCCGTGTATATAGAAGAAAAGCAGTGTATATGCATACTATACACGGCAAGACCATTCAATGGGAAACACGGTAAAAATCTTGCAGTATTATATAATTAGTTTACTTTTATCTTACATATACATGTGACTGTATGTGATGTACATGTATATTATCATGTATACAGTGTACGTTGCTTTTTGCCTGCTGTTAGAGGTAATCCCTATCAGTGAAGACATTGTTATATCGGTTCTAATTTGATATACACAATATAAATATACAAATTACGATGAATAAATGCTTCAAGTTAATTATCAGTGTGGAAAGGTTCCAGAGTTAAAACTGTCGATAAACAGTTGACAGCTAAACAAGGGTCACGGCAAAGTTAGCATATATAATAAACGGATACAAACGACATTACCTATAGCAAACATTTATACTATAACTGGCGTGCCTACCTCTCATACCTATCTTGTAGAAAACTAGTCAACACCTTCGATAACATTGATTGCAGATTAGCTGACATGTAGGCCAGCATAACAAGCTAAAGTGTGTTTTGACATTCACATACAATTGTTCCCTAGACACAAAATGCGTACTTCATGGGTATGCATCTGATTACTATCTGTTAGTTGATTAGTGTTTTGTTTTATATATGTATATATATATATATTTATATATATATATACACTATAAAACACGTCGTATTGTGCTATCCGCCCATTTATGTTTCATCGCATCATTCTCAAAGCAATGTAAAACAATTAGAATTGCTGCTAGATAAGCGCACTTTATTAGCGTTTAATTGTGCTGTTTAATTAAAACAAAACAGCATTTTGAAAGCTGAACGTATTACGTCATATAATCAAATACTCGTGCAGAAAACAGTTGTAAAATAAAAGCTAGAATAAATCAGCGGTATTCAAATATATCTCTGTCAAAGACTCCGGTAGTGCCTCTTTTAATAGTAGACGTTGTGTGACATACTCAAGGCTAATGTTGAATAATGAACTTGAATGCGCCCTTGTTGCGTATTATGTTTTCATATCATCACATTCTAGAAACGAGACAGGCTTGTGAAGAGATAAGCGAGACCATTGTACAACATATCTATCAACACTGTCGTAACTGAGCAATTAAAGGTAATATCACACTAAACATTAACATCAACTGCCTAATGTAATTCATTAATGTTAGATTGTTTGTATAGGTAGACACTCATTCAGGTAATTAATATTCAATGCCAACTTCACTCGTCCAACATACCACCTCCTCGATAGCCTAGTGGTATAGTGCTGGCTTCGAGTGCGGGAGGTCCCGGGTTCAATCCCCAGTCAAGGACCGCGTCATACCAAAGACGTTGTAAAAATGGTACCAGTAGTTCCCTTGTTTAGCATTGAACATTCAAAAGGGAAAATGCTGGCTCTTTCTCAAGAATTAAGATAGGAAAATAAATCTGGGATAAAAAATCCTTCGAAGTCGGAAGTCATTGGCCGTTGTGGCGGGGATGAAAAAAAACGAATGACCAGGCAGAACAAACAAAAATTAGAAAGCTAAAAAAACAAAACAATAAAAACTCGTCCAACATGCGCCAATTGTTCACTTATAAGTACTAGTACAATGAAATACGCCCCTTCAGATGCATTCAGATTCATGCAACTAAAGCACGTAGTTAGAGAATTAAGAGTTGAAGATTATATTTAAGTAGGTCGTATTATCGTCAAGTAACATTAGTATTTCATGAAGGTTATGTTTGTCTTGGTAATTGCAATCGGACTATAAATAAAGAAACTATATAGTTGTGTAATTAATGCTCATCATATCAGGTGATAAAGAAAATCATTCTACGTATTTGGTACGTTTACTATGCATGTACAATAGTTGTTGTTCTTTAAGATATACATTTTGATATAAATTGTCTCAAAAAGAATTGGAAAAAAGGGTTGACAAAAGATTCATCCTTGCGACTCGACAGTCGTTGACAGCTGCTGTTGTGTACAATTTACCGTAATTCTAAACTATTGAGAGACTTAATGTCCTGAATTTTCACTCACGCAAAGTTCGTAAGGTGATCAACAATTTGATAATGTGTCCTCTACCCTATACATTAACCATACATACTTATACATACAAATCAAATAGATGTTGACAATACATTTTTTCGAAGAGCTGTAAATATCGAGTTACTTTCTATATAGAGTTAATACCTGTTAATACATCTACGAGTTACCTGATGTGTTTTTTTATGTTTTTATGTCATATTTCAAAACTAAGCAAGCACACAACTGTCATACCGAAAAAGCGTTTGTTTGTATCAAAATGTATTAAAATGTGTATTAAAATCACATTCAATGGTGAACTGTTCGAACCGTCGTATTAGCTACAAGACAATAGCAAATTATATTACTTCTATAAAGTTTACTTGATTCACCAAAATACACAGCGGAACATGTAACATACTGGTCCTAAGTGCTGACTATCCGGGATGTCACTGGGAACTTATAGAAAGCAAACATGTTTCAACTTTGCCAAATGTCCCTGTACTAAAGAAGAATTTCACGGAGCACAACTTGCTAATAGAAAACGAGATTGCTGTAATGCCATTATTGTATTGATCACGGTTCATGTTACATTTGTGAAAGGGTTCTTGATAAGTCCTTCCCTGACATACTTCCATTTTACCAATGTCGTATTAATGATCTGGTGGAATTTGTATCTTGAAAAGTTGTTAACGCCACCTACCAATGGTGTTAATTCAGATAAACAATTAATACAAAACTACTTTCCGTCTTGGTACTTCCTACTCTGCCAACTGAACGCATGCCTGCAAGATAATCCTTGTGAATACATGTCAACTGTCTTTAATTCTCAACAATATGACCATGAACAAATAGGTGTCGGTTAGGAAAGGAATTGATATTGACAGCACATCAAATCTATAATTAAATATGTTAGTTTTGGGTGTAATATAAAGTTGTACATTTACTAGGGAAAATCTCATGTGTTTCCAGAATATATCTCAGATGGTTTTGACCCACAACCATGATCGTGTTTAGACGACAATATCAACAACATCGAAACCTTGGACTCGGCGAACATAAATTGTAATACTCAATATTCTAAACAAGTGAAGAGGTGATCTATAACTTCATTTTTTATTACATATGTACTGTCAATTTATTTTCAATCGGATTTATTGCAGCTCAAACCTTGTCACTGAAAAAAGGATTAAAGTTTAAGCATGGATCCAATATTATACCGGATTGTGTTCTTCGATTTATCATTAAAGCAACGTAGTAGACCATTGTAAAGATACACATGACAGTATACCCTACATAGAAATAACATCTGCTTCACTTAGACATATGTTTTTGTTAAATATTGTTTCTGTTTGTTCACACCATTGTCGTTCTACAATATATGTTAACAGCTAATATATATTCTCAGCAGATACTCAATTCGGTACACCGTGTCTTTGTTTAGCTATCAACACATTCGGTACACTGTGTCTTTGTTTAGCTATCAACACATTCGGTACACTATGTCTTTGTTAAGCTATCAACACATCCGGTACACTGCGTCTTTGTTTAGCTATCAACACATTCGGTACACTGTGTCCTTATTTAGTTGTCAACACATTCGGTACACTGTTTCTTTGTTTAGCTATCAACACATTCGGTACATTATGTCTTTGTTTAGCTATCAACACGTTCGGTACACTGTGTCTTTGTTTAGGGCATCAACGCATTCGGTACACTGTGTCTTTGTTTAGCTATCAACACGTTCGGTACACTGTGTCTTTGTTTACCTATCAACACATTCGGTACACTATGTCTTTGTTTAGCTATCAACACGTTCGGTACACTGTGTCTTTGTTTAGCTATCATCACATTCGGTACATTGTGTCTTTGTTTAGCTATCAACACGTTCGGTACACTGTGTCTTTGTTTAGCTATCAACACGTTCGGTACATTGTGTCTTTGTTTAGCTATCAACACGTTCGGTACACTGTGTCCTTATTTAGCTGTCAACACATTCGGTACACTGTGTCTTTGTTTAGCTATCAACACATTCGGTACACTGTGTCTTTGTTTAGCTAACAACACATTCGGTACAATGTGTCTTAATTTAGCTATCAACACATTCGGTACACTGTGTCTTAATTTAGCTATCAACACATTCGGTACACTGTGTCTTTGTTTAGCTATCAGCACATTCGGTACACTGTGTCTTAATTTAGCTATCAACACATTCGGTACACTGTGTCTTTGTTTAGCTATCAACACATTCGGTACAC
>ENA-OREC01002480-OREC01002480.1-marine-metagenome-genome-assembly--contig:-NODE-2480-length-10200-cov-11.535612_pt1 | contig 10200 bp, 8 predicted proteins | sample MGYA00248626_ERZ508543 | MGnify/ENA primary metagenome ERZ508543 (study PRJEB26211, sample SAMN05518279) | marine metagenome | isolation source: Puget Sound, Washington, USA | host: Bankia setacea...
TGAGCGTTTGCAAACTAATAGAGTAAATAACAAAATCAGGAACTGTCGAAATTACACCTAAGTCGAAAATACCCCTCCGTCAATGTATTTGTCCCTAGTTTAAACTTGTTAAAAATAAAAAAGTAAATGCATGATAATGAACAACTGACATATCAAGACCTACAGTTTATCACTTGACCAGTTAAATTGGAAGACATTTTAATTGTACATTACCAAGTTTTCGTCATCATCGCTGAGAAAAATGACTTCATTTTCATTTTTCTCTGGGTTCTCTAAAACTATGGACGTTTTGTTTACTTTTTGATGTGTACTTGTAGTAAAAAACTTTGACAACACAGGTTGGGTGTTTAAATCATTGGTACTTTTACGTTTCTTGATTTTTTTAGAAGAAACTGCGGATGATTGTGATGCCATGTCGAGTTTCTCTACTTTGATTCTCCTGGCATACCAGGCCTCGACATAGTGAATCTCTTTAACTAGATGTTTTTGGTTCTCGGCATATCTACACCGTTTTATACAAAGCAAGAAACCAATACAGCTCAAGTTTAAAACTCGAAAATAATGGTTTTGAAAATATGTTGCTTATAAAGATATTAGTATAAGAGATGCATCAATACTGTCGTAAACCACAAAGACAATTGAAACTTCGGTACAAAGTAGAAAATATCAAATATATATATACATGTACAAGGATAAAACACACTACATATTTATCTCATTTTTATATTGTATCTTCTCCGCATTTTACACACATCATTTTGGAGGAAATGAAAGTTAAGTTGAAAAGTAGGTTGAGGTTTTCTCATTCTTCTGTGATTTTAGACACTTATGCATACGCATTTGTGTAACGTTATGTATTCTTTACATACTTCAACTAATTGTCTACACGTTTTCTTCTTATGTTTTTTAAAAAAGCGTGCTACAATGGTCGTTATTTGCTTTTTACTTTCGTACTCAAACAACGTCGAGTTATTGCCATTCCGTAACTAGGTCAAATCGTAAATCATACCGTTACTATTTAAATTGTCAGTATGTTACGAGAGAATATTATGCATAATGTTATTTTTTTCTTCTTTTTCATATCCTGATTGGATCACTTTAAACAAACAGGGTAAGACGTAGATAGAATCAGATTGACCACTTGACCCACACAGGGTTCGAATTTAACTTTGAAAAGCACTTGCAAAATGTTGCGGCAAAATGAAAAATCAACTTGCAATTTTATTATTTGTTGTATTCCCTTATAATAATGTCTAAAGTAGATATTTACACCTAAGACATACATGTATTATGAATTTTAAAAAGTATCAATATTTGCCAAATTAATCTACATCAATTGATAATGCATTAATTTTAATGTCACCCTGAAGAAATGATCACTTCTCATGATTATTTTATAACTGCCAAATGTTTACAAAAACAATGAAGCGTTATCATTTTTAACCTCTTGATTGTATCAATGTGGTAATTTCCAATACGTCATATATTTTGCTACAGTCTAAACGGACTCATCCTTGCCATCTTATAATTGCCATTAATCCAAATTCCACAAACTGTTTCTTTCTAAAGACACATCTAATTCTTACTATAATTTCACAGTTTGTGTGAGCAAAAAAGCCATGAAACAGTGACTGCAGCGGCCACCTGGTCCAACAAGGCCAATCAAAAAAGTTTTTTTCATCTGAGTAGACAACAAACAATAGAGATAATTGAATCAGGGTTCGAATTTAGACTCGCAATATACAAGCGACATTTGCAAATTGCGAGTGTCTTGTTTTCAAGCTCGCAAAATTCTGCGACTTTCTGTAATTTTGTTCTTGATTTTAAACGTTTGTCACAAACTTTTTGACTACCCCTCATATGAAGTTTGAAATATAGTACACTGTGTAGATTTAAAGGATTATTATTTAGAATCAGTTTTTCAACATCATAACATGGAACGCTAATAGGCTTACATGTTGGAAAAGCCTGTTACCTAGTCTATATAGTTACTTTATTCTTACAGTTGGACAGCTGTTGCCACATGGCGTTGGGTTGCTAACGACGACAACTGCGGTATCTGTCGTATGGCATTTGATGGTTGCTGTCCTGATTGCAAGCTACCTGGGGACGACTGTCCATTAGGTATATTCACTAATACTTACTTTTACACTGGGACTCCATTATAATGTGGTCGTCGGGGTCCACACAGAAAAATCTGCGTTATAACAGATCGCGTTATATACACGCGATTGTTGTTCAAATTGATCAAAATCGTTAACGTGACATCTTTACCAGGTTTTCAGTCAGTGTATTTGGTTTTATTGGTATTACACACTAACTTTTCATAAATCGCAGTATCAATAGTGTATGTTGCTAAAATAATTGAGTTGAAATTGATTAACTGTATTTATTTCATTCCGACACCTATGTAAAATGGTTTCTTTTGGTGACGAAAAGCTAGCCCACTCCCTTGACAAGCAGAAGTTACTGTACTGTAAGGGAAGTAGATCTGCCTGTAGTTAGGTACATGCGTTGTCATTTTTCATAAACTTGTATTAAAAACTTCTATGAATCATTTGAAATAACATTGATATGAAATGTAACGCGCATATTCAGTAGCACAGGCTTTTGCTTTGATCTATACAGGTTGTGAAGTTTTCTTATTGTGCTAATGCAAAGTTGAAAGACATCGCCTGCATTGTTAATCATCATTGTCACTTTTCCCATGTGCCGCGACAGTTTTATTCTGTAAACAAAAGTTGCTCAATCGTCACATGATCTCCGATTACACAAGCATTGTATATCGAGTGACTCGTTGACACAGCCCCAGGGAAGATTTAACTGGTGTCAAACTAGGCTAGGAAATACACAGGGAGTACGGATTTCACAGTTTGCATTGTGTTATATCGTGGATATTTGGGAGCCACGTGGTGGCCCCGTTATAATGAGTCCGCATTATATAGGACCGCGTTATAATGGAGTGACCGTGTACTTGTATGATATATAAACTGAACTAAGGGAGGTATAACTAAACTTCACTAACTGCACACATAATATCCAATACTGTTCACATCGACCACAGATAAGTAAACTTAGCAGACAAGTGCAATCATTGAAAGACTAAAGAAATGTTATTAAATTGATTTGAAGGAATTTTAGCAAGATGATCTGACTTCAATTTTCCCCCCAAAGCTACTCGTCCTGCAGGGCAAGTACCTAGAAAATCCACTTGCCCTGCAGCAAAACATATGTGATAATGACATATATGCAAAATAAAGATGTTTTTCAGGTTTTCAACAATCAGTAGTGGTCTATAAACATGATACACCTTTACATAAGCATTGTTACTCATTATAGTTTTTAGACATATGTAACTCCAGATTAAAAGAATATTATCTTAAAACTTGAAAAATAATTTTCAATCGATTTTACAAATTCTCATATCAAGTTCTACTGGTAAACAAACTGATTGAGCGAGTCCGTTTTCTCATATAGTAAATAAAAACAGTTATCAAAGCTGATATGTTGAGTTGACCATGGCCCAATCAAATGTAAACAAGAGTGAGCAGGTGTGCTTTCTTTGATTAGATACAATAATTTTATGAGCCATTAGGCCATCTCAAAATAGTTAAATATCGCAGTTGTGGCAACAGCTGTCCAACTGTAAGAATAAAGGAACAGTATAATAGACTAGGTAACAAGCTTTTCCAACATATCTCCCATCAGCAAGATTACAGCAGACCGTAAGTTCATCAACTAATTGTTTGTACAACATTGCATAGTTTCCAAATGTTGATTTAACTGCGGTAGCTCTTAATGTGAAAACTAGTAGAAGGGGATTAACAGGGGCGGTGTGGCGCAGTGGGTTGCGCGTCTAACACGTAATATGTGGGTCGTGGGTTTGAGCCCTATAAAAGGCCCCCGTTGTTTCTTTGAGCAAGAAACCTCACCTTTATTGCTTAGTACTGGTTGGTTTCAGGAACGGATTTGATTTCACAATCAAACTAAAATGAATTGAGGGCCGAATGGAAGATTGACTTAAATTTCAAATAAGCCTCCTTGTTCTGTTCAATATTGTCGCAACAATATTTTGTTCATCCAAAAGTACAGTATGTGTGCAATGTAAGCCATACTATCCACTGTATTGGTCAACCTTGATTGTTGAGTACCTGTTATACAGTTTTAGAACTATATTTGTCACATAACTAAGTGTAGTATAACCATACCAAACAAACAGATTTTTACTCTTGTTGTGTTAAAGAGATTCGTGGTTGTATAAACTGTTTTGAAACGTGGATGTTACGGAAATATTTTAAAGCTCGCCAGGGAATCGCTAACCAACGTTTTCCTGGAATTGTTTCATAAAAAATTATATTAAATTATAAATGAGAGCTGATGTAGGATCCTTTATGTGAGTGAGAATAAAACTATGATGAGATTTTTGTTTTTCTTTTCAGTTTGGGGTGAGTGTTCACACTGTTTCCACATTCATTGTATTGTGAAGTGGCTCAACTCACAGCAAGTACATCAACTCTGTCCTATGTGTAGACAAGACTGGAAGTTTAAAGAATAGAAACTCCAACCAGAAATCAAACATAGTAAGAATAAACTCACTGAAGCACATACACATTTCTTGTGTAAGAGTGATCAGGCCATTTATTCTGATCCTGTTGAAAATCTCCTTAACTTACAGTAAATACCTTACTGTTAATTACTAATTAATTGGCTAATTGCAGTGTTTGACCATAAAAAGCAGTATGTTTTGTGTAAGAAATATTGTGATGCAAGTAAGAAGGTCAAATATTCTAGCAGCAAGATTCAGTTCTCAGAGTCCAAGTATGCAGGCAAAGGTGGAAGATGTAATGAAGTCTAAGGACGAGGTACAAGTCCAGCTAATGCAGGAGAGGTGTATTCTAGTAAATGTGCAGGATCAAGCGATAGGGTCAGCATCGAAGAAAAAATGTCACTTGTTGGAAAATATCAATGACGGGATGCTTCACCGGGCTTTCAGTGTGTTTTTGTTTAATGAAAGAGATGAGCTTTTACTTCAACAGAGATCAGACGCAAAGATAACTTTTCCGGGAATGTTCACCAATACATGCTGCAGTCATCCTCTAGACACTGTATTAGAGAAAGAAGATGAGGGAGGAATAGGGGTCAAACGTGCGGCTCAACGGAAGCTCTTCCATGAACTGGGTATCACCCCTGATCAAGTACCTCTCACTCTATTCCATTACATCACTCGTATAAAGTACCAAGCAGAAAATATACCCAGAGATAATGTGTTTGGGGAACATGAGATTGACTATGTGTTGTTTGTTAAGAGGAATGTTAGTGTTTGTAGCAATGTAAATGAGGTTAAATCCTACAGATATGTCAACCAGGCTGAGCTAAGAAAGATATTAGGGGATGCAGACAGTGGTGAGATTAAAATAACTCCATGGTTTAAATTGATTTGTGAAACATTCTTGTTTGATTGGTGGCCAAGTATAGATAAAGTTGAAAGCATCCAAGATCATGAAACAATCCATGTATTCTCTTAAACTTCCAGTATCTATAACCAATGATGCTTTTTGTCTTATGTTTTAAATTGTCTTGAATTTTCATTTGGTTTAAAAGGATTTTTTTAACTTTATTTCATTGTCAGAAAATATTGAATTTATCACCACAGCCTACATGATGTGAAATAAATTAGGATGTTGTAATGTTGTTTTGTCACATACTGCTTTTGGAAAACGAATTGATCACTAACCTGACTGATACTTTGACCTTTGCATGACCTTGAACTCAATGTAACACACAACACACACATTGGCTTGACCGACTGCTTTGCCTAGATTTAGGCTTCATCTACACAACAAAGTGGTAAGAATTCCTAAGCTTTGACTGATATTGTGTATGTGGATAGTGGAGTTTGATGTTGTTGTTGTTGTTGTTGTTGTTGTTGTTGTTGTTGTTGTTGTTGAATGAAGTACATGTGTTATGTGAGGGTGTTTGTTATTAGTTACAAATGGTCTGTATTGCTTTATTACGTAAATTAAAACTATCCAAAGAGAGGTGTGTTAGTATGTGTTAATTGATCAGCCTGTTGAAGATGATACAATACCTATAATGTGCTTTGCTTTTTCAATATAGCTAAATTAAGTAATTAACTGTGTCTGTTTGTTAACAAATCTATACGTGCCTTTTGCGTGGTGTTGACTCTGATAAAAATACTAGGGTTAGAATTGGTAACGTTCGTCAGCTCTCATTTACACAGTTCGCAGAAGACGCTCATTTTAAACAAAGAAAGGTAGGCGCATGTACTTGTGTGTAAAACGATTCTATAAAAGCTTTCGTACACTTTTTAATAAATACTTTCCTGTTACTGGCAAGCACAATTATTTTGAAGAAAAATACACCTACTGTTTTATACCATAAACATGATCGACTAGTCGAAGTAAGAAATAACAAGGTAAGTTATAGCACCATGCTCATCGCGCGTTCTTCTGTAACATCTCAATCACGAGACTACCTTAACATCGGTAACGCTACGTGATCTATACAATACAACTAGATAGTATATGCTTATAAAAACGCCTCTATTTGAGTGAAAACACACACACACACATAAACTGTATGATATATTGGGCTATTTGCATCTCATTTTTGGACACACGAAATAAAAGAAGAAAAAACCCCAAAGGATCATGTACAATGAAAACACAATAATTAGAACATATTTTAATTTCTACTGGTCCCAAGTTATTGTTTAAGTATAAAGTTCATCTAATTGTTAAGGGTGATTCTAATTATAATGGGTTTATGCCAATAACATTTCTCCCTGGTTACCCACTTTTGGTCGTACATATCTCACATTAGAATATAACCTAGTTGCACTGGCTGTGCTGTAGCAGAGAACATTAAGCGGTGCTTGTGTTCTAAGATTTCTCTAAAAATACACAAATAGCTTTATAGCAAAGTAATTGAAACTCGCGAATTTTAAACTTTTAAAAATAGTCATGGAATCCAATTGTCAATAACAGAAGATTGCAACTACAAGCATAGCCTGTTTTTAATGAATGAATTATCGCAACCCTTCACTTGCGTAGCTACTTGTAGGCCCGCAAAACAAAAAAAATACCCAAAATGCAATAGAAAATGAAGGCCAATGTGGTGAAAAGTTCCAAATCGTTTTAAATACCGCCACAATGGAGCATTTACCATACTTGTATTCATTTTTTTCTGCAACTCCAAATCGTTTAAATCCTGTCAAAATGCACCATTTACCATCCTTGTCTGCATTTTTACTGCAACTCCAAATCGTTCAAATCCCGTCACAATGCACAATTTACCATCCTTGTTTTCAAAAACTTCTGCAGTTCTAACTCGTTTCAAATCCCGTCACGATGCATGCCTTAGTTCCATTGCTTTCATCTATTTCTCTGCAGTTCCAAATCGTTTAAAATACCCTCAGCATTCGTGCTTTAGAGACATTGTTTAAAAACACACACCTGCAGTTCCAAATCGTTTCAAATAGTGTCAGAATGCATTCTTTTGAGACGTTTTCAAATTGTTCTCTGCAGTTCCAAATCGTTATAAAAACCGTCAGAATGCATGCTTTAGAGACATTGTTTCCCCAAAAATATCTGCAGTTCTAAATCGTTTCAAATAATTACGCCAGAATGTATTCTTTAGAGACATTAATTGTTTTCCTTTTTTCTCTGCATTTCCAAATCGTTTCAAATACGTCTCATGCCATATTTTTGTGAAAATGCGATCGCTTTGATCGTGTTTATTCTTTATATTCCACATACACCATGATTGGACAACATCAATATTAGTAGAACAAGGTATACCGTTACAATGTTTTGTGTTCCTATGGCTCCTGAAATGCTGTAAAATGCGTCATGTTGAACCTTATTTTTTTATCGCAGGCACCAGGTCACCCATCGGCCCTACAACTTTCAGATTGCCTAGCTACGCCATTGCCTTTATAATCTACTATTTACTATGTCTACCAGGCTCTATGTATACTGCTCTCGCTCTCTACCACGTTTCGGACTCTATGTTTTACTTTAAATAACGTTGTTTATTCCTGTTTTTTTAATGGCCATACGACCGCATTACAAATTCAGAACTAGGTTTAATTACGCACTCTAGGAATCTTAGTTCATGATGTTGGTGATCATATATAATATTACATATCAAAGCATGATGGTAAGTAGAGTTGTTTATGCTACACAACAGTATCATGCTCACCATATTAACGTTATACGTACATTACGAGTGTGTTAATGTGTACCTTTAATACGATTATACGAGGCACTTGCAGAAATGACATGAACTACATTCAAGAGAAATCATTTAATCTTTACGACATCAACTATATGACAATCTCGTGTGTGTGTGTATATAGTGTGTGCTTTTTGCTCAAACCGAGACCGATATTTATTCTTAGCCTGAAAAAATAGTGTGAAGAAAGGGTAACATTAATGACGTCAAGCGTTGGACGTTGTTTACTGTGACGTAGCGATGTACTATCTGGCGTTGCTGCCTGGTGTTGACGTTACATATTGAACAGTGTTGCTTTTCTAAATGCGGAAAGAGGTTCCCGTCAGATATATTTCCCTTCCATAAACAGTTTAATGGATATAACGTAGTAGACGATGGAAAAGAACGCAGATGTGTTGGAGCAAAGGCTCCCACCAAGGGAGTTTCAGACGGCAGGATACAAGAAGGAGTTTATCAGAAAACGCATGCTCCAGAAAGCATTAAAAGGATCAGCGAAAGGGTTTAAAAGTCTAACTAAATTTCCAGAAACAGTATACACTGGCATCGAGGTGTTGTGGCGCCAGCATCGCTTATGTGACGTCACTCTTGTGTCAAAAGACCTTAAGCATATTGGCGCGCATCGTCTGGTTCTTGCGACATGTTCTGATTATTTCTGCGAATATTTCACAGAAGAGAATTCATCTTTAAATGAGCAAGTAGAACTGCCTAACATTAACGGCAACATCCTTGAAATTCTGGTTGAATCGATGTACACAGGCAAGGTCAAAGTTGATGCGAACACTGTCGACGATATCCTTATTGTTGCAAACAATCTTGGTATGTTCGCAGCATTGGATGCCGGCGAGGAATTCCTTCTTGATATCATCAATAGGGACAACTGTTTACAGATTCTAGATAGCGCCGTCAAGTACGATTTCTTACGTCTGACCGAACGTACATTGGAGATAGCTGCTCGCCATTTTCTGACAATTACAAAACGCCCGCCATACAAAACCTTGTCTTTAGAACTCCTTATATCATTGTTGAAGAGAAACGACCTCCGCGTCAACAATGAGCTAGAAGTATTCCAGCGAGCCCGCTCATGGATTGAGGCTGACCGCCATGACAGACTACATCACGCGGCAGAGGTTATGACCGCAGTTCGTCTACCGTTACTGACGCCCGCACAAATAATTGACAATGTTGAATGTTGCTCGTTTCTCATGGGGATAGCTGAATGTCAACGACTGGTAAAAGAGTCGCTACACTATCATCTAATGCCTGCCAGACAATGCTTATTACAGGTACTTTATTTACGTACTGTTTTCGGACATATTTACTTATAACCGCTGGAAGTAGTTAATAGAACTTATCATATGTCGTTTAATGAATTATACACTTTGAAACAAAATAGGAACATGCAAGCGATGGTTGGCAGTCCCAAACAGTCGAGCTTCACAAGGACATGACAGACTTAAGATCGAACTAACTAAATCTGTCACATCATGTTTGTTAATGTTTATTTCAGTTTTAGTTTAGCATCTAATGTTATACACATACATGTACACGTTATGTAGTAAGCGGTTTATCATTTTCTTGACGAGTAACAGCTTATCTCTTGACGTGTAACAGCTTATCTCTTGACGTGTAACAGCTTATCTCTTGACGTGTTAGGATTAGCCTATCTCTTGACGAGTAACAGCTTATCACTTGACGAGTAACAGCTTATCTCTTGACGTGTAACAGCTTATCTCTTGACGTTTAACAGCTTATCTCTTGACGTGTAACAACGTATCTCTTGAGGTGTAACAACGTATCTCTTAACGTGTAACAGCTTATATCTTGACGTGTAACAACGTATCTCTTGACGTGTAACAGCTTATCTCTTGACGTGTAACAACGTATCTCTTGACGTGTAACAGCTTATCTCTTGACGTTTAACAGCTTATCTCTTGACGTGTAACA
>ENA-OREC01002481-OREC01002481.1-marine-metagenome-genome-assembly--contig:-NODE-2481-length-10199-cov-16.378483_pt1 | contig 10199 bp, 6 predicted proteins | sample MGYA00248626_ERZ508543 | MGnify/ENA primary metagenome ERZ508543 (study PRJEB26211, sample SAMN05518279) | marine metagenome | isolation source: Puget Sound, Washington, USA | host: Bankia setacea...
TTATTTCTTAAAATACCACCCCGCCACCCAAAAAAACCCACAACAACTTTGTTTACAATGGGTGGGTATTATAAGCATTATTAGTAACTGTCATATTGTTATAAAAACAGATATTGTATATGAAAATTGATCTGAAACTATGGAATAATTTACATGGACCAATGCATTGCAAAATAGGTGATATATGTGTTTTCATCAGGACACGTATTCTATACTCTGTTGTAATAACATGACAATCTAATCCACCTATTTCACACTTCAATAGTCTTTGTTATGAAGTTTCTGGGCAATGTTCGTATACAATATATATCACAAAGTGAGATCTTGGTTCCAATTTACAACATGTTTGATATCTGAGAGTTTTCGCGAGTACAAGGCTTTGCGACTATGCGAGTAATTAATGTATATATATGTATATAGTTACCAACATATAATAAACAACGACTGATCAACAAACAACAAGTGTGGGAGTTTCAAAAATGTTATATAAGCCATATAGAGAGCTTTGTTTTAGCTAAATCTGCCACTGACATTTTTGTTATACATAGTTTTTAATATAACATACCTGAAATTCCATATAAGACACACATTGAGTACATTGTTAACTATAACTAACTAATCTGCTAACATTTAGTTTCCATGGAGTTTTGAGTTTCATCCGTCACTGATGTTTGGGTTGTTATGACTTTGGACGGTATTTCGACAACATCATCCATGTCTGATTTACCTGAAAGATAAACAATGACAGTCAAGCACAATTTCAAGAGGATATTACATGTGATTTAATTCACTAAATGAACAGAACAATCATGAACTTTGAATTGTAAACTTGACTTCACTTGATGATGCACCTTAAACATAAATCATGAGCTAATATGCGTTTATCCATAGTTAAAACTACTATTTCCTCTTGACAATTAATTCTACTGAGATTTATGTTTATTCATTTCAAAAGTTTACAAGAAAATAAATCCGTTTAACAAAGCCAAGCTCCCAGACATAAGCTATTTGAAGAAGTAATTTAATGTTATATAAGTGTTAATGTTTGATACGTGGATTCCTATAGATGCTGTGAAAAGCAATGTTGCAAAAGCAGCAAATATGAAGAGTATTTAATGGTTAATTAAATATCATCCGTAGTCAGATCCTTGACAAAGTAAGCTAGGAAGAAGCTGTGCATAAAACATGTGTCTACAATTAACAACTAGATTTATATCCAACAGTCTATATTATGAAGATAATCAGTACAACTGACAACAATAAAATACCAATGATTCCATATTTAAGCGTTAAAATAACTGATGTAGACCTAAACGGCCGAAACAATGGAGTCATATAAATAAAGTCATAATTTACAAAGTTTGGAGAAAAATCTTTGTTAAAAGATGTGTCATGGTCATTTCAATGTCAAGGTCAATTTGTATTATATAGGTCATGGCAAACAAAGCATTTATGAGAATTTTATCAAGATCTTTCAAGTTTTTTTCACCACTTTTAAGTGTCTGATACCAAAATTTGACAGGAAGCTGTAAGCTCGGTACATTGCCTATTTCTAACAAGCTACAAGTCGAAAGTTTCATAATTAAGCTGTGTGAGTAAACTGGATGAATAGTTGAAAAGATCCAAGCATTGATCAATTGAATAAGGTGATCCAAGTAAGAACACTCAAGCGCTGTCTGCAACCTATCATTTAATGCTAAAATATTCATGCAAAGCATTTTGTCATGAACTGCTAGTTGCCTCTCTCTAAAAGCTAAATCATATAATATGTATCTAACGTGAAACAATACATACTGACTACAGAATACGGGTTTGTATTACCATGAGAGGGTGTAATATGGCTGTATATTCCTGTAAAATGAATGTAATATCAACTGAACGAACAGAATATAAATACACACATGACAGTTGACCGATCAACCTACAAACTATAAGCGCAAAATAAATTAACCATGGCCATCATCTATATACATATGGCAATGACCTAAAATACTGTTAAATCACCAAATTTTGTAGGGTGCTTAAGTTTTGATGATTTTGCAAGCGTCTGCTGAACCACAAATTCAAATGTTGATAAAAACTTGAATGAAATTATTTTTTTTGTAAAATTTCCTCTTATCGTTTCGGGGACAACTCTGTATATTTGCATGAGTGCTATCCCTTTGGGTAGGTTTTTAAAAAGAAAACTACCATTTTTACTGTTTGATGTAGAAATGCGCATTCTGATTGGCAAAGCACTCAAGCATCTTTATTTCTTATAGAAAAAAATAATATAATAATGTTAACCTGGACATTTATTATTTTCCTTAACATTTAAGTAAAACACACATTTTACAAGTTTTACTGTGTACACATTAAAGAAATACATACCAACAAGGGAGCAAACTCTTACAAACTTAACATTTCGAAAATAGGGAATGGCTTACATTGAAATCTATAAAACATGTCTGTATATATAGATATAATTTTTAGGGAAACTATGAAATTTTATGCCCACCAAAACAAATGATTCAGCAGTAATATATAATCATCTATTGTTCACAACAACATAATTCTATAAGGTTTTGGTGCCAGATAGCCTACACCACATGTGAAGAAAATATAACCAAACTAACAGAAACTTAAAAGGTGGACAGTTGACCCCTAAGGTAAGTACCATGTTGCTCAAGGTAATAAATTGATATTTCATATACAGTTGAACTCGTCTGAATAACCCTTTAATAACTATAACATCCTTTTAAAGTTCAGTAGTTTAGGTTAATTGTGAGTTTAATCCAGTCGAATCTGTTCCTGAAACCAACCAATACTAAGCAATGAGAGTATTAGGTTCTTGCCCCTATGTTGGGGTTCAAACACACAACTAAGGAATTTCACTTTACATGGATATAATCAAACTATTTTATCATACTATACAAAGCCTAACAATCAGTCATGCAAGTGACACATTATACTTACAAAAAAATAAAATAATAATTATGTAACCAGTCCAAATCAAACTCTCAAATAAATGTGACAATGCTACTGTGACCTTGTATGACTTTTCATATACATAAAACTTTGTCTTTAAAATTCTTTTAATGCCAAATTACTTTTCATAGAAGTAGTTAATTTAATCATACATATATAAATACATTGTTACTCCAAAATGCTTTTCAAGTGAACGTCAACTGTCTACGCCTTTGTATGGTTTACATTATTTTATTTTTGTTGCTTTCGACTTTTTTCATCCCCTACACAACGACCAATGACCTCCAACTTAGAAGGATTTCCATCCCAGATTTTATCCATTACTTTTTTTATCCTATCTTAATTCTTGAGAAAGAGCCAGTATTTCCCTTTTTAAATGTTGAGGGCTAACCAAGTAACTACTGGTACCACTTTTATAACGTCCTTGGTATGATGTGGTCCTTGACTGAGGATTAAACCCAGGACCTCCTGCAGCACTATACCGCTAGGCTATCGAGGAGGCAATGGTTTACATTATTCTTATTGGCCATTATTATACAGCTGGATGTATTATTATTGGAAGTAAGTGTTGTTGATAGGAAAAAAAGACTTCATGAAATTAAGAGAATTAAGAGCTGTTGAAAAGGAATTATAATTTTAAAAGTAGTGTTAACTGTAATAAAGAAAGCCTAAATGATATCAATAAGCACGGATATAACAACTACTATAAATATTTCAGCAAGGAAAGTATGGTAGATCGTTATCATATCGAGATAAAGTCATGTTTTCGTGTATTTATCTTTGATTATGCATACTAAGGTTGCCAGCTAATGTATTGTCATATATTTGTTTATAATGTTTTATGTATAATTGTATATATAGTTTAGTACAAATGTAGAAAGGTCATTTTGGGGGATGTCAAGGTCATTGCATAAGGTCACAATGAAGTTAAGGTAACAGACACTCTAGTAATCAGAACAGCATAGGTTGAATCAATAGAAGTAACTACCACCTGTTGGATGTTGAATCAAGTGGATCAATTAACATTAAAAAGTTTGTTCATGCCTTCACATTTGAACATTGGTCATCAGTTGATATATCTGCCATTCAGAGACTTTAATTTATACAGTTTTAAATGTTACCATGTATATTTTCTTGCGAAATTGTCATATGTTTAATAGACAATTGCATTTGTTATGTTCCACAACTGATAATAATGTGAAGTATTAAAGAAACAAAAAATACAAATGACAACTTTGATTATGTCCGAGAGATCATGACATTGTAGAGTATGTACTGTAATTTTCTGATTCGGTTTCAAGGTCACCTGAGGTCAAGGTCCCTGGAGATCAAGGTCACATGGGGTCAATGTCACATGCTACACGCTCTTTATATAACAGTCAAGTTTCAGATTGGTTTGCATTGTTGATTATTATGGATGCATCAAAACCATTCATCTGAGATTAAGATAAAATATAGTGGGTTAGACAGGAAGTGTATTTGTTATTTGTTTTTCCATGTGCAAACCTCATCCCTTTAACCAAATCACCTTATTAATGATAAAGTTTTTTTAATTATTCAAATCAGTATAAAACTTGCATTAAAACCATTGTAAAATATAGTTTTATGTTGACTATAAATTGTTGATACATAACTCTTGAGAAGCCAATTAGTCACACAAACTAAATGATTAAACAAAAAAAGGTCACACAAGGGGTCAAGGTCACAAAAGCTCTAAAGTTCACTACATGCAGTGAAAGGTCAAGTATATTGAGGGGATAGAAAACTTACGCTCCAATTCACTATCAACCTCGCTATCGGTGGATGAAGCTAAATACATGTGACAAACTTGTATTAAGAATAAAACTAGGCAGGTATTAAAAATATGTTTAGCTAACTAATGCTATTGCTAAGACTACAGTTTCTTAAAGACAACAACACCTGTCAAAATCATAGTCTTAACAAATCTTGAAGTAATAACTAACTATAATTGATTAAAAAGATCAACTATAATGAAATAAAAAGAATTTTCCATCATTTGTAACTTTAATTTTCGGTAATCAGTATTATGTATTCTTTCCTTCTTTTTAAACATATTGTGATTATAACATTCAAACAATCTAATTATTCGTCATATAAGAATAAACAAAATTTAATTCGAAAATACAAATATTAAACTTTATATTAATTTTTATTTTCTCAATTACAAATGTTTCATGTGAAGTCCATTAATGACAAGCAGCCACAAACTAACACATTAATGATTATGGGAAGTACATCACTTTTGAACTTATTTCTATAGCCAAAGATAAAATCACACATTCCAAAAGTTTGTTTCTTATTCATATTTAATTACATTTTGAAGGTGGACATGTAAAGAACTGACTTTAGAAGAACTACTGACAATGTGTGTGTAGTAATACAATCATGAATGCAAGAGAACGTATTAGACAAAATAAACTGAAAGACATGTTATCAATGCATTACAAAGATGAATGAAGGACAACAAAGATCATTCTCACTTTCATGACATTAACTATATTTTGAATGTTGATTTTCCTTATAATGGCCAAAGATAAAAAAATCATTATGTACATGTTCCAAAGTTAATTTATACTAAATTTTAGTTTGATTGTAAAACAAGCAATGTTTTACTTATGATAATCACGCTGGAATTTGTTCCCTGGAACTAACCAGCACTAATCAATGACAGTAAAGTTTCTTGCTTTAAAGTAAAATCAAGAACAGCAAAAGTATTTTTGCTTTTATACCTTAATTTTATTTGGATTTTCTTGCCATACGCCAAAGTACAATTGTTATCACACGTTCCAAAGTTAAATAAAGAAAAGTCAAATTATTATTCTCACTGCTCATTATTGTGTACAAGCACTCTGGGGGAAATAAAGCCAGTGTAGTAGTTGTCATATATCACATTAAAACATACTTGCATTTCAATGTTTTAGAAACTGAAACAAATGACACAGATTCACTCCTTAATTATTCACTTGACATGTGCACTCCACATAATCCCTGTTTAACTATTTAATATGTAGAGATTTACCTCAAATTCACAAAACTTTAGGCTTTAGAATTCAGGTTCAATAAAATATCAGTTCTTTAACAAGCAATTGAACCCAGCGAACATTACAAGAACATTTCTAGAAACTGTTTGGTATCATTCATATGTCTATGGTTATTTACATTTTTGTGTCACTTTGAGCTAAACAGTTCTAATGGATAATGTTCTAATGTATTAGCAGTGTACATGTACATAAAACTTAAACAAGTTCTCGACTTTTCTCTAGATGGAATATACTTTGACTTTCATTGAGATAAAAAAACTATTTAAAATGTATTAAAACCAGTTATAAAAACCTTGTCTACATAAATTAATACTTACTATCAAAACACAAGAAAATTATACATTGACCTGACACTCATGAATGGTCTGTGGAATCATTGTGAAGTAGATAGGATAGATTATTGTGTTATTACAAAATAGTGTGTATCTTGTGTCCAATGGGTACTCAAGATTCATCTATATTGTAATTCATTAGTTCATGTAATTTATTCATGAGTGTCAGGTCAATATTTTTATGCTATATTAGGAACTGTTGTTTCGGTTGGATTAGACAATTAATAAAAATATTTATAAAATCATCTTTCTAAAAGGAAAAAAATATTAATCATGCAATAAACTTAAATTAGTAAAAGGTTTAAAAACTATGCAAATTCATGTTTGAAAGAAGGAAACAGAGCACACAATCAGTAAAGACAGTAACTGTTTGAGATTTAATAATTTTCTGTGTTTAAGCTTCTTTTTGGTAATTTCTTCCTCATTTTGGGTAATTAAAGTTTCTTTCTTTTCATTTATAATAGTGAAAATTCATCATACTTAACAACCATGGAGCAGAAAAAATGTCTAATTTAACAGGGTTTTAGCAGGGTTTACAGTTAACAAGGATTATTTCAAACTAATAATGAAAAGGGGCATTGCATTATAGGGATTTAAATAGTGTTAAGTAAGAAGGGGTATCAAATTGTAAGGGTATTATGTTCGGCGGTATTTCTCTGCATGGTAAAACTAAAGGGACACAAAAAGTGAAAATGTTTCATCACTCAAAACAAAATTATGTCTACAGTTCCAGAAAAAATTCTGATCCTAAATGACAAGTTACTTACTATGAGTGTCATCAGTATCATCGTCATCTTCATTTTCCAGTTCATACTTCGGCTCAGGAAGTGGTGGTTTGAACGGGACCTTCGACGTCTTCATGGCCCAAGTAGAATCCCCTCCGACCCCTGACCTTTCCCGTGTGACCCCTGAACTTTCTGGTACATTTGGAGGGGTTGTTGATCTGTTGTCCTCAGATTCCTTAACAGGGGCCATTTTGTCAGTGGAGCCAGACATAGGCCTGTTCAGAAGACTGCCCTCTGGATTAACTCCCCTGAGACTTACGTTTCCTGATGATTCCGCTAGCCTGAAAGACATGGGTTGACGATGAAATTATAACTAGACAAATATACTTTTCCCAGTAATTTCTATGTACAGACAAATTCCTACTTTCTAGATTGTTAAATTGTTATCAATAACTAGCAAGCATCCATTGTTTTCCATGGATAACCATACTGGAACATTTCTGTTTAATAAAATTTTAAATGTGCACAAATTAAATATACCAACACTTTTCAGTCAGTTTGTAAAATACTAGTTTGATTTTGTTTGCTTGTTTTCTTTTTCACTATAAACAGATATTTAAGTGTGCGATAGTTTTTTTATATTTAACTTTGTCTTAAAATGTTTACGACTTTTCGTAACAAAATATTCCATCTTCAAAAGATAATGTTCTTACAGTCCGGTGGCTATATAACTCCCAATAGATAATATGCTACCTTAATAAACCATTACCTAAACTAGCCACAATTGCATAATAACTACATACAAATACGAAACTAGCGTATACCTGTACAAATATATGTAAGATCTTAAAGGAACTGTTATCTAAAATAAAGTTTAATGAAAAATAGTTCAGGAAATGTTATTAAGCAAACCTTTTGGCAAGCTGTAAAATGTTCAGGAATGACTTTTACAAAAGTTTACAGTAAATGATAGTGATCAAGCATAAGATTTTTTAAATCACTTGAATTATATGTGCACATGGCACCCATATCTGGGCACACTTTAACCAGATTTCCAGCATGTGAAATCTCACATTTAAATATACTAAATTAAAATATGTGTAATAGAAAGATATTCGTAATTACTGTATATCACATTAAAACAGGGTAATTCCTGTGACAGATAATCCCTTTAGACTATAGTAATTATTTCTTTGGTATCTATAACTATTAATGTCAAGGTCATTCTGACATTGGGGTAGTTTTTGTTGTCCAATGAATTCTTATGTGTGAGAATGAACAATATCTGTATAGGACCAAATATTATATGACAAATTAAATTGTTTAGGGAAAGTAATCTGCGATGACATTGTCAATTCAACATCATGGATGGCTGCAGCAATTAACTATGATTTTTTCCAAATCAACCATTCTTATAAACTATTTATTATCTGATTACACTTAAAAGCACACTGGATAACACACAACTCAGTGGAATACACATAGCTCAATGGGAGTGTGGTTTTTAACAGCAATTGGCAAAGCAAAGGTATGTAGCACTTTCATATCATTCATAAAAAAAAAAGATTAGATTGTCCTGCCTCAAAAATAGAGATGATTGCATTTCACACCTAGGAATTTACATCTTGCTTCTTAAAACTTCTGTTCTGATGTGGGGTTATATCATGGTGTGAACGCAATAAGGTTCGAAATGATTTTAAATAAAGAACCCTCTCACATTCAATCCTTGGTATATACAATACTTGGCAAACAATATCGTGTAACTACATGTGAAAAAGCACTCTCACAAATTTCAGTGTTTCTATCACAAATACATATTTATCTATGTGAGTTTAAAACAGAATGCTAGATTAAAAGCTGTGCTCTCATTTATTCTCTGTTAATCATAATTATGCAACATTGAAATTTACCAAATGCAAAATGTTCTGAAAACAATTCTGGTATCAGAATTTCTGAGTATTCTGTTTAAGTCCTAGAATGATCTTAATTTCAATATGATCTGGACTTACTAGATAAGACGTCATAACGTACCTCCTGTTGAGATATTCGTGTTCAAATTACAAAATTTGTTCAAAAATTGACCAATGAAATCACAAATTCTTGAATTAATATCACAGCTATTTTTAGACATTATACATGAAGATTTTGCACATGTATCTTAGATAGAAAAACATCTGAAATGACATCCCTCAAGAAGTATAGATAAATCCATAGTTTATTTTGTGAACCAAATTTGGCCAAGCTCAATCGATCCAGCCATTTTCAGACCAACCAAATGTTTAACCATAGTTCAACACAGTTATCAGGTTCAGCAGGAGTAAAGGTTTTGTAACACATTAGGATCTGGAACTCGTAAATATATATATATATGTATCTCATTTTTGGAAAGACTTTTTACTTGTAGGAAAAAACTGTAACTATGCCTTTAATTGAATGAAACACTTCATTATAACAGAGATCCGGCAGTAGCATACAAAGGGAAATGAGTATAATGATATCAAAGCCATTAGGTGCTAGCAGTAAAAGACATGTTACCTAGGTGAAGGAATACTTTCATCACTTAATACTTCATACCAATGTAGACTAGACAAGCTGTAAAATAACCCATACCAGTATCTACCTTTGTTAACATTAATTTGTTTTAGTTTAAAAGTGAAACATTTTCTTTACTATGCAAGTCACAATCAAATCAGTTCCTGGAACCAACCAGTACTAAGCAATGAGGGTATAGTTATTTGCTCATGTAAACAATAGGAGCCTTTGATGGGACTCAAACTCACATCTAACAGAATTTGAGTCAGTCTCTCTACCCACTGCGCCACATTGTACTACCTTTTCTTCAAATTACTCGATGAATTTGTTAATTATGCACTTGAAAATGTTCACAAAAAATTAATTGACTTTTTAAAAAGTTAGACAACTCAGAGGGGGAAATTAAAGATTTCTAGGGTCATTAAAATTGCAGATATATTTTAAAGTTCTTTATATAATATTTGTATGAAACACCAATAAAATCTGTTACGCCTGATCGACCCTTGTTAAATAATGCATATATTGTTATTTATGCTAAACAAAACATTTGAGTTACACTGTTTCAATTTAAAGGTTCAATC
>ENA-OREC01002482-OREC01002482.1-marine-metagenome-genome-assembly--contig:-NODE-2482-length-10199-cov-3.147402_pt1 | contig 10199 bp, 11 predicted proteins | sample MGYA00248626_ERZ508543 | MGnify/ENA primary metagenome ERZ508543 (study PRJEB26211, sample SAMN05518279) | marine metagenome | isolation source: Puget Sound, Washington, USA | host: Bankia setacea...
AATTCACCGTCATTTTTAGGCGGCCTACCCCGTTTTTTTGTGTTATTTCCACTTTTATTTATGTCAGGCAAAATGCTTTCACGTTTTATTTTTAAATCACTTAAGTCTGTGTTTCCCATTTTAAATACCGATTAATTTGTAAATTTCATCAAACTGGTCTGAAACCACTTTGTAGTTATGTTTAGCAAGAGGGCTATCGTTCATTAACTGACTTATAGACATTTTTTCATCAAAGATATTATCAAAAACCTTTGATTTTTTAAGAGGTAAAATAGGTATCTCCTCCCCTATGTTGTTTCTAACAGCTTTTTCAATATCTTTAAAATCTTTGCTTTGTCTCCAGTCTAAGCTAAAAACATCGTTTTTCTGTTTTTCAAGTTTTGTAGCGACAATAATAATGTTTTTATTGAATCGCTTTATCTGCTCTATGGTATTTAAACCACCTAGTAGGCTTTTCTTCTCGTTGTAAATAGGGACAATTACAAAATCAGACATTTCAAGAGCCGAGCTTATACTAAGAGCCGATTTTGATATTGAGCCAGCTAAATCAAAAACAATATCTATGTTATGAGTAACTAGTTCGTTAGGGAAAACATCCTCAGGATGTAGGGCTAAAAGTTTGTTGTCATCTAAAAAAGTGTCGTAGATATGGAAAGCTTCGTTTGTGCCGACTGCAAAGTCCTTGTCTAGGACAATGTTGGCAGATATAGGGGTTTTTCCAGCAGACCCCTTAGAGCTGTAAACCGCTATTTTCATAAAGACAAGTCAGATAAAAAATATAAGTATATAAAAAAGAATAAAGAAAGCCAAGAAAAATAAGAAGGGGAAAAAAGATAGAAATAACAAGAAGTACAAAAACGATAAGAAAGAAAGGAAATATAGGTAATTTAAGTTTACTTAAATTACCTATATTACAAAAAATACATAGTAGTTTAGGCGTTCATCAAGGATAGAACGCCATTGGCGAGACGCTCTGAGACTAGATACACTGCAACTTGTTGTGTGCTTCCTATTGGTTCGTAAGCGACTATGTAGTTATCAAAAGTGAAAAACCTAATCCCGTCTTTGAGTATTGATATAGCATGGCATGAGTTTATTTTATTTACTGAGAATTACATGAAATTTTATTTTGAGTATCTTGGCAAATTTGTACACCATGTGCCAACACCTAAAAACAGGTCGGCGGTTTAAGGGTAAAGCATAGATTCATACCTTTGCATGTAATTCTTTGAATGCAAAGTCGGTAATTGCATAATTTGTAACATTTTGCAAATTATTTAAAGTGCAGAAAGTTACAAGCGATTTCCTGTTGACTTTGTGTTAGAATTGGTATAATTGAGTCTAGTCAGCAGTCATAGCAGCAAAGAATTCTTTAACAAAATGTCTTAATGGAGATTTACAGAGTTAGGCATTGCTGAACAAGTGCATGAAAACCTGAGGGAAATAGTAAGACATAAAAATTGAATATATAGATGATGAAGCCTCAGCTAAACGCTTTTCCGATGGTTTCTATCTTGATACCGAATTCCTTAGCACCCTACCCCATCGTGGCTTTAACCTATCAGAAGAATACAAAGCCAAATTTAGTTCAAGAGAGATAACAAAAGGATATTAAAAGCAAGCAAACGGTATTTTGACTAATCCCACATGCCTTTAAACTGCTTATCATCAAGCCTAGTGTAAATAGCCGTATTTCTAATGTCTTTATGCCCTAAATAGTCTTGAACAACACGTACATCATACCCCTTGTTAATCAGAGCATAACCGCAACCATGCCTAAGCATATGCGGGGTAATTTTTCTCAATCCTGCTTTCTTGTAGCAAGTGGTGATAATTTTATTGACGCTATCCCTGCAAAAGCTTGTCCCCTGCTCTGATACGAACAACCAAGGCAAGCTATGGGTGTTCTTTTCGTTTCTACGCCTCAAATAACGCCTTATAAGCCTCAACTCATCCGAGGCTATAGGGTGCATAAAGTCATTACCGTTTTTGACCCTCTTGACAAAAATTTTAGCCTCATCAAGATTAATAGCTTCTAGCTGGAGATTGCAAAGCTCGCTTTCTCTCAAACCATGACGATATAGCATAAGGACAATAAGCTCATTCCTTACAGGGTTACGGGTAACCTTAGCCCCTACCCTCAAAGCCTCAACCTCTTGAGCCGTTACCCACTTCATACTTGAGTTATCCGAAGCGGATTTTTTAACTTTCTGCATTTCACTCATTGGCGATTGTCAAATTAAGATACAAAAACGCTTATTTTCCAATCCATAGGAAAATAAACTTTCTGCATTATACTTAATTTGCAGAAAGTTTCAAATTCTATTTACAACCAATAACGTCAAATAGAATATAAGTTATTGAGCATATAAAGGTTATAATAGGAATACTCATTTCCAAATAGGTAAGGCTTACTCGGAAAAAAGTACCTCTCTTTTGAGATTTAAAATACTTCCACTCAAAATTAAATGGCTTAATTTCCCAATCTTTTTCAATTTCTTCTATAACTTTAAATTTTGCTTGAGCTAAAGCTCTAAAATAAATAATTGTTAAGAGCCAAATAACAGAAATAGCAATTGCAGGAAATATCACATAATAAATATTTATTGATTTTATTGAGCCCATAAGGGCTAAACCTGCTGATATTAGGGAAAGATATATTGCTGACGCTTGTTGACGCCTAGTTTCATTTGAAATAATGGTAGTTACATAGATACTATATAAATCTAGTTTACTAGGGTTTTCAGTCATCTATTTATATAGGTTCCAAATTTCATTAATTACAGATTTCTTATTCCAACTTACCAATTTTGTCGCTTTTTGCTGAACTACAGAAGACTTTCGTTCTTGTGCCCATGGATTAACAGCTAAAACAGGTTTTTTATAATATGCTGATCCCTCTAACTCCTTTTTAATCCATTTGCTATAATTTGCATACATTCCTGTTGGAATGACAACAACATGGGAATTTGAGATTTTATTATATATTGCCTCCTTTAATTGCGTATCATTAGAGGCATTATGAATAGGGTCATTTTTCGGAACTGAAAAATCTCTTAAATCTAACGACACTTCCTCAAATCTCCAATTTTCATTGAAAATCCAATCTGATAACGTATCATAGTGTTTAGAGTACGACCAAGAGTGACTTATAAAAATATGTATTTGTCTAGTACTCATAATTATCTCCTATGTTTAACTTTCACAATTAAAATAATAAACTTGTCGTCATCTTTAGAGCATAAAAGCCTATAATCCCCCACCCTGAACTTATAAAAACCTACCCTATCACCACTCAAAGGAATTAGAAGCTCTTTTGGATTTACTGCTAGTTTTTCATCTATAGCTTTTGTAAGTCTTTCCTGAACATCACGACTTAGCTTAAAAAATTGCTTTTCTGCTTTTTTCTCAAAAATAATTTTATACATTCAAAACAACTCATAAATTAAGCTCTTTTTTCATATCCTCAAAAGGAACCCCCTTTTCCCCAGAAGCCACAAAATCATCATAAGCCTGTTTAGCGTCTTCATAATCTTCTAAATCTTCTAGTCTATCTCTTAAAACTTTTTCTAATCCTTTCTTTATGTAATAGCTTTTTGAGCGTTCCTCTGCCATTGCCACCCTATCGAGCATATCGCTAAGCTCTTTTGGTATATTGGCAGAAATGCTTGCTGTAGTAGACATATTGCACCTCGTTTAGAAATTAAATTAAAATCATAATACTAACTGTAGCATAAATAAATATTTATTGCAATAATCATTATATATTGCATATATAAGTATTATTATATGTTACCAAATCTATTTTTCTATGATAGGGAGACAGGGAAAGACCACTCACGCTATCGGCTAACGATACTTTTATTTGCCCCACCTTGTGCGCCTTTTACTTTCTTTTTTTTGGTTTCGTTGCGCTATTATCTGTTTTAGCGGTTTTCCCCTCTAAATCATTATTTTTGTTATTCTGTGCTTTAACATTTTCGGAGTTTCTAAAGAAAAGAGGGATAAAAAGAAAATAGCAATAAAGAATATTGTTCCTGACATATTTGATATTCCCCTACATGTGTCACCATCTATACTTAAAGGTTAAATTAACAACTATGTTTGACATAATAACAGGTTGCTTTTTACATGGTTGTATTCATATGTATAATTTATCTAAAAATAGTGTTCTAGAAATTACAGACAACTGCTTTTTGTGTATTAGAAACCAAGATTTTCTAGAGGTAATTTTTTTTGATTCTAAGAATGGATAGTCTCATATAACACATCAGAGGTGGTTTTTAGCTTTATGTATTCGAACCAAACTAGTTAATATAGGTTAGTTTTCCCGAATAAATATGGGGGTAAATTATCGCTTCCGAAATGTATAAAAGCTTCTTATACTTGCGTTGGATGTTGCATTGAATGCAAATCCCCATAGATTGGGGGTTTTATGATTTTGGCAGGGATGATTAGAGTGTATGACGCCTATAGTAAGATTCATACACATAGCTTAACGGCAGGTTTATTTGTGTAGTAAATATAAGTAAATAATACTTTGGATAATGGATTTATTACTTGCTACTTGCATCAATTAAATGAGCAAGTAACTTTTATAGTTGCGGTATAGTATCTAAGTAACATTTGTATTCATTGGGGGTATGAAAAGTTTTTCCCCTCTCTACCCTTCCCCATATAGAGTATGATGGGTCGTTCCACACACACGGGACGAAAAAAATATTTTTGGCAAGAATGAGGGTAATATGAAAAAACCTCTGTCCCCTGCTCAGTACAGAATAAATGAAGAAACACGCATATATCGTACATCCCAGTGGAGAAGAACAAGAAAGCTTGAGGAGGTTTATGCTTACTGAAACAAATGGAAAAGATTTTTGATAAAGATGTTCTGCAGATAAAGATTACAAAGGTAATTGCATATTTCTGTGGTTAGATGAACACAAGGGCTATTGACCATGTATTTTTAGTACATGTTTTGCATTTTGCACATTACGCAAAACCCGCCATTTATGCGGATTTGCATGTTTGGTGCGGTTATTATATATTTAGTAATAAGATTATCAAATATATTCTTCCTGCTCTGGTAGGTTCTAGGACACCTACTTCGCCCAGCCCGATGGTTTAGAGGGGCATCATCACCCAAACCTACCCCGTCAAACGTTGGGGTAATGGTCTCAGTTCCGCAGGCGGATTTTTCCCCCCGCTCCCTTATCCCCTGCCATGTGTGTCTGTCTTATTTGCCCAACTAAGATTTATCCATAAAAACCGTTCATAACCCTGTGTAAAACTCTGTTTCAACATAGGGACTGAAGTTACGCAAACATAGGGGCTGAAGTTACACTTGAAAAAAATGAAGAATTTCACTCTCAAAACATAGGGACTGGAGCTACGCTCAAACATGGAATGTTAAAAACTACCCCAAAAACATAGGGACTGGAGTTACGTTAAGTGCCTGATTGTGGATAACTTCTTAGTTATGCAATACCTTGAAAAGGTCAACATAGGGACTGAAGTTACGCAAACATAGGGACTGGGGTTACACTTGAAATTAAAAAAGCCCGTAAAATAGGGCTTTTAATGACTTTTTTCCGTAACTAATCCTTTCTTTAACCTTTTAGCCATTTTATTAATCTAATAATAATCATCCAAATTGTTGAAAACTCAAAAATCACCAGTTTGATAGCTAAACTTAACGCAGAACTGAAAAACAGGGTATACAAAAATAAAATTAGATATTATTGTGAATAAAGTTAAGAGGGGAGTTTGTGGTTATCCTCCTGATAAGAGTAAAAAAATATTTCATTTTTTTCTAATGAGGTAAGCAGAAAATATGTAATCTTATTAATGAACCTAAGGTTTATGATATTCATGATATAGAAAGAGGTCTTTGCGCTCTTAAGAAAATGAATATTAATATATTCTGTGTTCGCCATGGAAAGACTGAATATAATGAAAAGTCACTTATTACTGGTCAGAAAGACCCTCCTTTGAATGAAGAAGGAGTAGATCAGGCTGTTGATTTATTTAAAACCTTGAATAGATCTGATTTTAAGTATTTTGTTTCTAGTACTCTAAAAAGAGCTTCTGAAACAAGGGATATATATATAAGAGAAATAGGGATGGAAGGAGAATTTGTTGCCATGTCTGATTCTCGTTTAAATGAAGTAAGTTTAGGCTCTTTAGAGGGGAAGAAACGTTGTACTCTTAAAGAATTTAAGAATGGTAATATAGATTATAAGTGTCATGGTGGAGAATCTTACAGGGAAGCTTCAAGAAGGGTAGGGTCTTTTTTAAGTGAAATACCTAGCTTCATGAATGAAGGTAATATTATTATATTTTGCCATACTGGTATATTAAGGATTATGAAGAGTTATTTTGATTCTAATATCAAAACAGGTAAAGATATTTTTTGTATTAATATTGGTAATGCTTGTTTTTTTGCCTTAGAATCTAAAGAAGTTGTATTTTCTGATATATGGAGAGGTAATTTTTGAGCTTTTTTAATTTTAAAGAATATGAAAAAGAAGTTTTTTCTAAAAATAAAAAAATAGCAAGTTGTTGTGAATTTTCTAATTCAAAACTATCTCTCATAAAAAAAGATATAAGAAACTCCTTGAAAGAGAAAAACTATAAAGGGAGTGATATCGTTGCTGTTTTTGGTTCTTATGCTCGCGAGGAAGCTTCAACTTTTTCTGATCTTGACTATTTAATTATATCTGAATGTGATGATGATTATAATACTATTAGCGATGTGATTAAATGTGTTTGTACAAAATATGAGATATCGTCTCCAAATCAAGATGGTGTTTTTAATGCAATGGAAAAGAAAGAGAATATAGTAGGGAGTATTGGTAGTAAGGTTGATAATTATGAGACTCTTTCTCGACGTATGCTTTTTTTACTTGAATCTAAGTCTTTGTATAATGAAGAAGAACATTTACAATTTGTAAATGAAATTTTATCAAATTATACTCAGGAAATAGACCATGATGTTACTAAGAATTATGTACACTTATTAAATGACTTGATAAGATACTTTAGAACGATATGTGTAAATTACGCATATACAAAAGATGTTGATAAATTTAAGTGGTCTATGAGAAATATAAAGTTGCGTCATAGTAGAGTGATTATGTATGCGAGCTTGTTATGTGTACTAGGCACTCTTAGTAAATATGCGAAGGAAGATAAAAACAAAATTTTAAAGGAACTTGTATTATTAACTCCTTTGCAAAGGTTTTATTTTTCTTATAAGAAGTCGGAAGATGATAACTTCTTTAGATTATCTAGTATTTATAATAACTTTTTGTATTTTATAAATAATAAAGAACATAGGGAGGAATTATTTAATATTGACTATAGAAATAGATATGATAATGAAACTTTTTCTATACTAAAAGCAAATTCAGATTCTTTATTATCTGAAATAACACGATTTATATTTTCTAATAAAGGAACTTGGAGTGATAGGTTTTTTGAATATTTAATGTTATAGAAATGGAAAAAAATGTATATATGGTGGCACTTGAACCTGAACAGGAGTTTACTTCTCGATTTGGTTTAGCTTTAAATTATCCACCTCATGTTACAGTAAAGAATAGGTTTATTGCAAGTAATTTAGATGATCTTGTAAAAAGTTTTGAAAAAATTTATGATTTTGAATTACGGGTGTCATCTTGTGAAAGTGTAAATTCATGTTTATATTGGCTTCGTTCAAAAGAGGGTTATCAAGGATTTGAGTATATTAATAGTATTCATAATACTATATTAAAAATTATAAATGATGGTAACTATGATAATATTTCTAATAGTATGCATGAAGGTAAAGGATATATTCCTCATTTGACTATATCTTGGTATGAAAAGAATAAAGAGAATTCAAATGATATTTTAAAGCAAATTTATACTAAATCACAGGTTTTATATATTAAAAATATATGTATTTATAAGTACAAACTAGAAATGGAGAATAGTCCAGTAGAAGTTGTTTTCAGGGAAAAACTTAATACGACTTTAAAAGTCGACTCTATCATTAATGGCTTTTAAAATGAAATATGCGAATACGAATATTATAGTGGCTTAGCAGAAAAGCTTTATAATCCAGACATTTAAAGGCTGAAAAATCTAAGCTAATTGCAAAGATACGAGAAAAGGCAGAGGCTTTGAATATCCCTAAAACCTCTAAATATAGAAATCCTGATAATGAAAATGAGACTTAGATATGTAGAGGACATAAGCCTAAATGGATTGTAGCACATATTGAAAGTGGCAAATCTTTAGAAGATATGCTTATATAGAATACTTTGAAACAAAATATATGAGTTAGTAATATGTTTGATAAAAAACATACTCATTTAGGGATGATACAAGGGATAGTTAATAGACTATCTAGTAATTCCTTTTTTTGTTAAAAGGCTGGACTGTATTATTAGTGTCTGCTTTGTTTGCATTGTCGGCAAAAGATAAAAATGTATGCTTTGTGTTTTTATCCTTTTTCCCTTTAATATCTTTCTGGTTATTGGATGGGTATTTTTTATGGCAAGAGAGACTATTTAGAGCTTTATATGTCCAATGCTTCTAACTTGCCCTCCTCTCCTTGATGGGTGTTTTAATTCAGGATAAATCCCGTCTAGGATTTTTAAGGCACTCCTTGTATCGCTTAGTTGGTTGCTGTATAGGTAATTGATAAAGTGAACTATACCCCCTCCGTCTGTAATGCCTCCGTTGTCATACCATACATTTTTTGCCTCGTTAATGTAGATAGAGGCGTTCTTATCTTTTCTCTCATAGGGCAGTGATATACATACTCTGTTAGCCCCTCTCTGTTCGTATAGAGACGACTAAATTTAAGATTTAACCTGTTAGCACAATCCAAAATAGATATTGTAAAGGCTTCTTGTGTTCTCATGGTGCTAGGTTTATCAAAATAGCTTATTTCTTCATTTTAACAGGAGCTTACCTTTTTTAACTTCATAATCTCTTTTGGCTTTGATAAATCCAGAGTTACTATGAAAGTCCGATTGCATAGGCTCAATAAGAGGTTTTCCGTTTTCATCTAAAGTTACATTTTGTTTTATTTTTGTAGCTTTATTATTTTCAATCATTATGCTTACAAATTCTTTTGTTGGATAGATATAAAAAATAGCATCTACTATCTTTCTGCCTTCCACTATCTTTTTTACTTCTACCTTTTCAACTTCATGCAACCCATTTATTATTTTTGTTATTCTACTTAATGTAATTCTTTTTTGTTTTGATTGATTAAAGTCTAAGTGATGAATAAGAAAATTTAAAGACGGATTATAATGGCTTCCTTGCGTTGCAAACCTAAATTTTATATTTAATAAAATTCTTAGTTTTAGTTCATACCTTCCTTTTGAGGCTAAAATACTATTTTTGTCAGTTGCTTTCCAATCACCGCTACTAATATAATTAGTGATCATATTTCCAAGCTCTATAACTACTTTCTTTTCATCAAGATAAACATCTTTTATTCTGTTAAAAAGATACTGTGCCTCTCCGTTTGCGTCTTTTACCCTTATTGTTGTTATTTTTAAAACTTCTAAAGCCTCTTTTATGCTTGTAATGTTATAAGGGCAGTCGTAAGGAGTAAGCCCCCTACCCTCTTGCTTGTTTATGGCTTCTACAATCTCTTTTTGAATTTGATAATAAGTTGTTCTTAAAACAAATATTTTATTGCTTTCTTTATCAGTATCAACACCTAGTAACTGCTTTGACGCTAAAGAAATAATTGCATATTCTATGCGTGCTTCCCTTAAATTTGGAAAATGGGTTTTGAATACACCTGTTTTTTTATCTTCTAATGTAGCAGGTACAATTTCAGAAACAAAATTTTGTCCCTCGATTGTGAAAGGTTTTTTAACAGGGTTAGCAATATCCTCATTAACCCAATGTATATTGGGGTCATTTAAGGATACGTCTTTTGGTATAAGCTCGTATGTTTCGGATAAATTGAGTCTTTTTGTATCTTGAAAAAGCTCTAGCTGAACGCTTATTAATTCTTGAATTTCCCTTTTTTTACTCATTAGACTTAGACTTACTAAATAAATCTGTTTTAGTTCTTAAATAATGTTTTATTAGTGTGCTTATAGGGATTAAGTCCCCTGCTTTTTCTTGTAGTGCTTCAAACTCACTAGGAGTTATTTTTATAGTGATTGATTCACTTTCTAATTCACCGT
>ENA-OREC01002483-OREC01002483.1-marine-metagenome-genome-assembly--contig:-NODE-2483-length-10197-cov-11.346640_pt1 | contig 10197 bp, 4 predicted proteins | sample MGYA00248626_ERZ508543 | MGnify/ENA primary metagenome ERZ508543 (study PRJEB26211, sample SAMN05518279) | marine metagenome | isolation source: Puget Sound, Washington, USA | host: Bankia setacea...
GAAGCATGCAACATTTTTAATCACAAAACGCAGAAATATACCATGCTATACAAAACATACACTATCTATTTAAAGAACGCACTGTTTGTACCCTAAGCCTGTGCAGTAATTTCCGAAACAAAAAAAATGGAATTTTATTTATTTCCTTCGGAGAACGATGCGCAGCTAAACAATAATGCATTCCTTTCCTATGGTTAAGTACTCATATACCAAAACATAATTTGTTTTATTTAACGGGTCAGGCAGTCATAAAAGATATATAGTACTTGCGGGCAATTTGAAAAGACAAAAAACAATGTTGTGTAGTTGTTTTTCTTTCAAACTCAACACAGATTTCTTGATCAAAAGGAAGCATTTATATAATATGTACCTGTATGCTAATTTCTTAAGATATTTATTTCTGGAAATTAATTAATTGGGAACGAAAGGGCAACTTCAACAAACGTCTTTTTACAAATGCACAGTCACTTCAACAAAAGTCTATTTACAAATTCACAGTCACTTCAACAAACGTCTATTAACAAATTCACAGTCACTTCAACAAATGTCGTTTTACAAATGCACATAACTCCATGTGTAAAAATTATGCCCTAAAAGGTGTAAATCGAAGAACTAGCAAGACAATATCTGCTGCCTATCTGATGTTGGTAGTAAACACAAAAAAAGCCAATTTCATGACTGACAGCGGCCAGACACCAATTTTCTTGTAAACCCTGGTTCTGTACTCTAAATCCTAGGTCTATAGGACAATTTATATAAATCTTAAAACAAATTTGTACCTTGTCTACAAAGGAACATGGAAACGTTTTATGTTACCCAATAGAAAGATAAAAAAATACCCAGTTTTTTCTCTCCAATATAACTATACCTGTTCCTGTTATCTTTAAAAAAAACACTATGCAATTGTCCTTAATTTGGCAGATCAATCAACATTTTATTATCTCTACAATTTCTTTTCTTTTATAATAACATCTTGACTGATGATTAAAATCAAGGCCTATTTACCAACATTAAAAAGGCAAGCTTAAAGACCTCTGTAAACAGTGTAAACAGCTAATATCAAAATGAATTTGCATGATGGGTATATACTTGGTTCAGTAGGAATATTATCTGTTGCCATGTAAAACTGTTCTTTTTCACCTATAGATATCTTACAACGACACATACAGACTGATTTGAGAGATGAAAGCAAAAAGGTCCTACGTGCTATTGAATAAAGAAGCAAATAGAACCTTTTCAAATTCGCATTTTGGGTATATACTTAGTTCAGAAGGAATATTATCTGTTGCCATGTAAAACTGTTCTATCTCACCTATTTCATACAAAGACACTTACAGACTAATTTGAGGGGTGAAAGCAAAAAGGTCCCAAGTGCTATTGGATAAAGAACACTTTCACATTAACTCCTCATATTCCATGTACACATTATGTTGTATACATCACAGCAGCCAATGACACAATGTCCAATACAATAATCAATAAAACCAATAATTGCAATAGTTCTCTTATAAGGGTTCAGCTAGAGCTGCTAATATGTCCAAGTTAGACACAACAGTATACAACAGTACAGGGACCTAGTAAGTCTGCTAATAAACTATACCTTTATTTATAAGCAGACAAAACTTGAGCCATGAATTAAGATTGGGTTGGTTGAAACTTTGCATCAGCCATCTTATATCCATACATGCTGTCAAAAAAGTGTGACTTAATGCACAACACAAATATTAGATGGCTAGACAATTTGGATATAATAAGACAAATGTATTGGGACAACTCAACCTAGTAAATTGATGCAATTAGTATAGGAATCACAGACAGTAAACTGCAATTGACAAGGGTACATGCTGACCAAATAATGCTGAATTTCTTTCTAAAAATGTTATAAACTTTACCCCTCACCCCTCACATGACTCATGTACTCTCTATAACACTACAAGGCATGTAGACAGTGATGTACATGTTCAATAAATTACATATGGGTGGGAAAAACAGCTGACCTTGTTTCAAAACATGTTTGTGTATACAGTGTTAACTTGTATATCCATTGTATGTACATGTATTCTACACAGCTTATACAGAGTGTGACTTCTACTTCTGCTCAATGAAGTGATTTTTTTAAACATCTATCTGATAAAGACACATTCAATAATTGTTCCTAATGTAATCAATATTGAAGCCATATATATATAATAAAAATAAAAAAAGCATTCCTTTTGACATTTGCTTAGCTTGTAAACATGTAAAAACTAATATAGTGTACCCCCTCCCACCTCCCTCTTCCTCTGCGTGACCATTTCCAAATTTAAAAAAAAAACGTTGATTCTAGATTGATTTTGTATTAGAACTATAATACCTTTATTAATACAGTTCTTGTTAGACTAACACAATTATAGTCTAAATACCATCAAATACTCATTGTTTGGCTGTGCAGCATACCCTATTTATTAACTAGAAACCATACACATATAAAAGCTTGTACACAAACGATTCATTTGTGCTTACAATACCACAATATGTCCCCCAGCTTCCTTAATTGGTGACAGCTTCTCAGTGACCTTGATCTCGCTGTTTTCTACCATGTTTATACTTAGAATAGCGTGTTAAACTATTCATACTTGACTACACTTTGGGTTAACATGTTACTATCATGTACTACGGCCAAAATACAATACAGGCTGAAATAAAACACAAATAAGAGCACATTCCCATAATTGGTGAAATTTACAAGCAAGCGTCTCTGCGACAATGACTTACCAATTGTACCCAATGGAAATTGCTGATCAATTTGTATAGCACTGGTAGGCCCAAATCCGAGGAAAATTGACAGTAGAAATCCAGATAGAATCGCGAAATAGTAGTTCCACATACTTATTTACAAACAAGCCATTCCGTTTAGTGCCTTTTTAGTTAAATTCCATTAAGATAAACAGTTGAATCTTGCTAACATATTTTGATCAAACGAATGCTTGTTGATGCTGAGTCTAAATTGTGACAGGTGCGCTATGAATATTCATCGAAGTAGCAATGACGTCACGATGACGATTTCGGTCTCTCGCTTTCTCGATAAGCCAGTGAATTGATTTTTGCATCCAAACACGCCGCTACTCTACCAATACTACAAGGATTGGCAGGCGTGGGAATTCAGATAAATGATTTGTTTTAACGATGTATTGGCTTAGTTGAAATACGTACTTCATGTCTGCTATCATGAAGAGAAGGTACACAAGCTTTGTTTTGAGGCACCTGAAAAAATGTTTTAACAATAGTCTAGAGCGTTCTGTTAAATTGTGATGATGCGATATGTTTAAAAATATTATTCCAAAATGCAAGGATAAGGATTATGCAAAGTTGTCAATGCCTATAGTACATATATATCACGAATTAATGTTGTAGATCTAGATCGTTTGGTAAACAGCGAGCTTTGAGCCTTGACATTTGTCCTATTCCAACCATAGTCAGTTTTATAGGGTACTTCTGTGTGTAGACAACGGTAGGTGCTCGTGAATAATTGGTGCTTTCAACTCGGTTTAACACTTATTTTAAGCCCTATTTTAAAATAGTATAAAATTACACGTGACTTCGCGGCTCATGCTTTATGTTTACTTAATATAGCTTGAAGTCATTACTAGATTAACCAAACCTTTAATCAAAACAAGCCAAGTAAGTACTTTAATCTATCTAAAAGTGTACATTGATATCTATCTCTTCACGAATGTCCGATATACACGGGAGTTTTGTCCGGGAATCTCGTGCTTAGCATATCTAGATACACTACATACAGGCGCGTAGCCAAGCATACACCGATACTCCCGGATGTACTTGGATTTTGAAAAATGAAAATTCTAAATGGCCTTAACATGATATCGATGTTAAACGTGTGTGGCTAATGGGGGTACAGGCCAAGCATGAAAGAAAAACCAGATCGTCAGTACGTAAATAGCGTTCTCAGACAGTGTAAAACTAGATATCCAATGTGTTGACGTCGCAAATATATCTGATATAGAGTACTATACTACCGTGTCTGCAAGATGTAAAAGCATAAACACGTAATTTAGGGTGATTGCTTCTCATCTTTACCACAACGTCACCTAAACGAAACGTTACATACCCATTTTCAAACTTACCGCGGAGATATCCTTCTCCAAGATGAGGCGAGTTAAAACGTAGTCTAGTTCCCTGCGTACTGATATTTTCAAAGTTAAAGGGGAAGGAACTCCATACTAGTTGAAACGTACCTTCGCGGCATCATGACCATGTATTCGTGTTGTCAATAAATATGGTTTACGTTTAATGAGAGAAATATGTTGAACGGTTATGAAAGCAGTGTAGATATTCGTAGATGAGGCCTTCTTATAATAAGTACTGGGCAATGTGATGTTGACTACATTTAATGACACGTATGGGTTCTGCATTTAAAGACATTAATTAACTTAGATTACGAATCCGTTTGCCTAAATAGAAAACTAATGCAAAATCATTCAACTACATCGTACACATATTTACCAGTAAATACCTCGAACTGTCACAATGAAGGGATGTGTCTCAGGTACATGCGTTATTCTTTCCAGCAGTGATATTATAATTTCCCATGTGAGGCACTCGACAGGATAAAACTACGCAGCATGACATATAGTGACTGTTATCCGGCAATGTATATATGTTGATGATAAAGTTCACCATTATGTAAATGATAGATACATCGTTATAACGTCTTCTCTCGGGAAGTGAAACCGGTCCATGGTTCAAGTCGCAACTCAGAGCATATATTTGTTCATGTTTACATTTTAGAAGATAATTGTTATTCGAACTACGCCGTTTATCTCCAAAAAAGATATTTCTTGTTTGCATTGTTTAATGAAACACATATCTATGATACAGGTTTCTATTAACACTACGTTGCGTATCGCTTGTGTATATTTAAAGGGTGGCAACTTTTACATAAGTATGTGCATGCTACGTAACGTTAAAGTTCGCATGTATTTTCTAAGAAAACAAAAACAGCACAAAACATGATACAACATACATATTTTCATTTACCTTAGTTGTAAGTAGACAGTCATCACATTTACAAGCAACATCCCAAATATTACACCAAATAAAATGATTACAATTGATTAAATATAGAAACTTGATGATAGAACAAATTAAACCAAATTGAAAAAGGTAAAGCTTTAATGAAAGCTACACGCATGCAGTTGGATACTGTTAAGAAGTTTCAATGGTATTACTGTAGTTTATATATACAATGTAACTTAACTATATACACTTTTAAGACGAGTATCCTATAAACACGATGACCAAAGGGTGTTCGGTGTGTTATGTGATTTTGAGCAGATGAAGTTGTTTTTCGTCATCATCCAAAGTGGAAACCAGCAAATGTGTGTCGTCACATGACACAGCTACACATTCTGGCCAGTGAGACAATCGAAACGACCCGAGAACATGACCAGTTGGAGAAATCTGGACTATAGACTTTGTGTCCTTTGAGCAGACAAATATGAGACCCGATTGGGTAGCACATACCCCACTGGGTGATATTATTCTTTTATCTGTAACGATACGCTTTACTTTCTCCTTCACATTCCAAAGATAACACTGGTTCGCATCTCTGTCTGTGATAACAAGCATTGCGTGTAAAGGAATGAATGTACACCGGCTTGTATCAAATGCATATGATGTTGGTGGAAATGTTAAATCAAAGTCTTTTTCCTCTCCTGTAAGAGTCACCATTTTCACCGGACGATCACAGTCGTACGTACTTGCTACTAGTGTATCGTCATGTTTGGCATAAAGAGAATCATATTGGGCTTTTGTGGGTAATGTTTGAGTTTGAGTCATTGTGTTATCGTCATTCACGTTGTACAACGATATTCCTATGACATGTGTTACAGCCACTTTGTTTTCTGCGATGACTGCGATATCAAGCGGCCTTTCATTTGTCACATTCTCGCCTAGCCGTAACATATGTGTGTCCATTACAACACATGTATTATTAGCATTGTCCACAGCTACGATTCTGCCATCTTGAAGAAAATCTAATCCAGTATACAAAGGCACTTTATCATCTTTCGTATTCTTTTGTAACTTGTGGTTGACTTCTACACTGAGTTTCTTTGGCGTGAAAACGTCAATCTGTTGTACTGTCACCGTTGCTATCTCGTCTGTCATCTCGATGAATTGTATCAATTTCTCATGAAAAACCAGTTCGATTTTAAGAGTAGAAAGCTGAGTCTGATCTGGTCTTATATTCGTCTCGAGATTGTCGACTTGTTTCTTGTAGACACTCAGACCAGTAAAGACCTGTGCGGGCGTCCCTTTATTGGCCACATCATCCAGAAAGGCTTCTGTACGTCGCATGCTCTCATCGTGTTGTTTGCATGCTGTCATTTCCTTGTCCAGTGAGCCACACGTATCGTTTATAGCGTCATCAGTCTTAGATATGAATTCAGCTTTAAATGTATCAAACAGCTGCATAACCTTGTCTTTGATATTGTCTATTTCTTGTAATTTGTGTGTTTGGTCCTCGTGTAACTCTTTCTGAACTCGTGGAATAGTTGATTGATGTACCGCAGATGTGAATAACTTACCCTGAATAATATCCTTCAACTCTGTCATTTTGTTATCGTTTGTGTCTGTAAATTCGCCAATTTTTTCATCTTTTTCACATTTTAAATGAGCATTAAGAAGACATTGGCTACAGCATAGTTCATTCTCAGTTTTACAGAAGAACTTTATCTCTTCTTTATGATGTTCACATATATCTATTCCTTGCATGTCAAAGTCACGTTTTTCTTCAGTTTTGTCTTCAACGTTAACAATACTGTGTCCAAACATAACTGGAAACTTTTGATGCATCCCATTGCATAAATCACACTGAAATTGCTTACAAGTTTCACAGTAAACGATGGCAAGTTTTGTTTCACCGGATAGTTTACATGCATCACAGTATTTCTCAACATCTTCACTGCTAGTTTCGATTTCATGTGTTGACTCCGCCATTTTTTCTCGATCACCTTTAAGTGACAAATATCGTTGACTTTACACAACGTCCCTTACACACTGTGCAAACCCGTTTTGTTAAAACCAACTTCGTGTTTACATATTATAGTTCACACAGTTTATTTGCCACAGTTTAAAATCTAAGTTTACAAGTAGTCAACTTATCGTCTATGCATCACATTCAACCAGCACATAACAGCATTGTTTTTACACGAAGTATGATTATTTTTTATTTACACAATATGCACAGTTTGTGAGCCACATTTTAAATCTCCGTTCACTTTACAATGCATGATATGTCGTTGAGCTGATCCTGATTGTCCCTACAAATATTATCACCTTCAAACCTCAAACCTTCTCCATATTAACCATGCGATCAGTAGGTTGCCAGGTGAGACTACTTTCGATTTCCATATATTATATTCAGCACACAAAATATACAGCCAATCATCATCATCGTCACCATCGTCGTCGTCATCATTATCATTACACCACATCGTCGTTGTCATCATCAGCATCGTCGTTATGGTTCACATTATCACCATTCACATCCTCGTCTTCACCTTCGTCTTCGCCGTTGTCGTTAACATTTTCATCATCATCATCATCACCACCACAATCACCATCATCATAATCTTCATCATTGTCCTAGTTGTAGTTCCAGTTTACCATGGGCCTACAGTCTGTACATACAGATACTGAAGAGTTGAACAGTGTACACACAATAAGTGGTACGGCGTTCTACATATGCATACAAGTAAGCAGAAACAATACTTTGAAAACAAATTATTGTACACTATATATTCACTGTAATTCTAACAGCAACATGTCACAGTGTATGTGTGTACATTTAATTATATAATACTTTGTGGCATGCAATACTTGGGAAATACCACGATCAGGAGAGTCCAGGTAACTAAACCACTCAGCAGATTGACCATGTAAACAGGTATGCCATTACAAAAAGTAGAGAGAGGTTGAGAACTGTACCCAGACAAGCACGTCGTGTAGTAGGACTGTCATCGATTGGCCACTCTGTATCGATACATCGATCATGTCAGTATCGACGATATAGCGAGATGTCGGAAGAACCAAAGAAAACAAGGGAACTTACAGTGTAATTGTAAAAAAACATTTTTTTAATCGTACGATATTGCCACAGGAGCTTTAGACAACTTTTTAAAAGACCCGCTGCGTACGGCCTAATTTTTAGTAGATATAGACCAAAAATGTTTAGTTTGCGGACGCTTTTCGCTCCCGTCTGGCATTCACCGATCTATAATTTATGCCTAACATCCTTAATATTTGAACATCGTAAATGTCCGGAAACTCGTTTAACTTCGGCAATTTCCGCTTCTTAAAAAATCCATTGTTTTTAAGTTTGTGTATATTTAAACTCCGTTTATAGAAATTTACGAATATATATATTCAGCCTTTTTACGTTCATTATGTATATTTAGTTAGTTTAAACGTATTTTATTTTTCCCATATATACAAAAGACAAACAATTTAAGTTACAACATATAAAAGTATGGTAATAAAGGGTTGGGCCACACGTTCCTTAACTTAATTACGGCCCTCCCCTTATGTATATGCTTTGATATATTAACTGTCTGTTATACGTTTATTCATTTTCTTTAATATCAAATATGAGCATAGTATTACTTTAAACTACGTCTGATTTTCTACAACGATAACCTAACCTTTCTATTGTGAACTATAATTCAAACCAAGTATTGTCATAAACAGCCGTTGTTTTAGACATTTTAAATCTTCTTGGTTGACAGACTGGCTTTCTGCAATTATCAGAAAACAAATTAGTTGCAGGTTGTTTGAATCTCGATCCCCATGGCATACTGTTAATCACGTTGTGTTTGTCAAACTTTTAAATTCGCTACGAGTACCTTGTAACACATTTGTTTCTTCAGAACTACACATATAAATACATTCACGATTAATGAAGGGTTAATCAAAGTATCCTTAAACATATACCGATACATTCACTTAATAAGCATTCCGACAAAGTGTAATCCATTGACAATGTGTGAACTGTTTACAGCATACCATATTCAGACAGACATCTAGGCAACATTTAGTTTGATTTACAAACAATTTCTCCATTAACAATTTTTCAGGAGAACGTCTCAGATACTTTTTTTTTTATATATTGCATCAATCTTTCGATGAGTCAGTTATAAAGTGGGGAATTGTCAGAGTTTGTTGAGTCTAATTTATGTGGCAACTTATTTGACATAGCAATAGAAATATGCAATAGGTTTTATCGTAAAATCACGTTCCTAAAAACAACCAGTACAAAGCGACGAGTGTAGGCGGGTGAACTCACACCTGACAGGCATCCACCGATAGCGTGTTAACACTGCAACAAAACACCCTCATATCTGTATCTGTGTTAACAATGCAACATAACACCCTCATATCTGTATCAGTGTTAACACTGCAACATAACACCCTTATATTTGTATTAGTGTTAACAATGCAACAAAACGGCATCCACCGATAGCGTGTTAACACTGCAACAAAACGGCATCCACCGATAGCGTGTTAACACTGCAACAAAACGGCATCCACCGATAGCGTGTTAACACTGCAACAAAACACCCTCATATCTGTATCAGTGTTAACACTGCAACAAAACACCCTCATATCTGTATCAGTGTTAACACTGCAACAAAACACCCTCATATCTGTATTAGTGTAAACACTGCAACATAACACCCTCATATCTGTATCAGTGTTAACAATGCAACATAACATCCTCATATCTGTATCAGTGTAAACAATGCAACATAACACCCTCATATCTGTATCAGTGTTAACAATGCAACAAAACACCTTCATATCTGTATCAGTGTTAACAATGCAACAAAACACCCTCATATCTGTATCAGTGTTAACACTGCAACAAAACACCCTCATATCTGTATTAGTGTAAACACTGCAACATAACACCCTCATATCTGTATTAGTGTTAACAATGCAACATAACACCCTTATATTTGTATCCGTGTTAACAATGCAACATATCACCCTCATATCTGTATCAGTGTTAACACTGCAACAAAACACCCTCATATCTGTATTAGTGTTAACACTGCAACAAAACACCCTCATATCTGTATCAGTGTTAACACTGCAACATAACACCCTCATATCTGTATCAGTGTTAACAATGCAACA